>Ga0207916_1000035_pt1 | contig 21356 bp, 24 predicted proteins | sample DeeseametaMP1141_FD_184194 | JGI IMG/M metagenome (GOLD analysis project Ga0207916, IMG submission 184194) | Marine microbial communities from the Deep Indian Ocean - MP1141 (SPAdes) | ecosystem: Environmental > Aquatic > Marine > Oceanic | place: South Indian Ocean | collected 2011-03-05 | reverse complement strand
TTTAGTAACTTCAACAATTGGAATTCTGTTTTATAATTTTATCCCATTGCCAATTTATATATCAATACCTTTAGCGGTAGGTCTTGGTGTTGGATTGATGATTTTACTAGATGTAACCCACCCTCCAGCTGGAGGAAATCCTATTATAGTCATATTGGGCTCAGTATCGTTTGACTATTTATTCTCCCCAATATTAACTGGATGTTTAATTATAATAGCCTTTGGAATTATTCTGAATAAATTCGTTGCTAAAAAGAAATACCCCTAATCAACTACTATTCGTTTGATTGATGTTCTAATTTTATGCTACACTTTCTTAAGAAAATATCTATAGAGAGATTTTAAAACATAAATATTAGGAGAAAAAATGAAAGTACTTTGCGTATTATATGATGATCCAAAAGGTGGGATGCCTAAAAGCTACCCATTGTCAGATCTTCCAAAACTAGAAAAATATCCAGATGGGATGACACTACCAAGTCCAAAAGGTAGAGATTTTACGCCTGGAGAACTATTAGGATGTGTATCTGGTGAATTAGGATTAAGAAAATTTTTAGAGAGTAACGGTCATGAGTTAGTTGTAACAAATAGTAAAGATGGTGATGGATGTGAAGCTGACAAACATATCGTTGATGCTGATATAGTTATTTCTCAACCATTCTTTCCATATTATTTAACAAAAGAAAGAATTGAAAAGGCAAAAAATTTAAAAATTGCGATCACAGCTGGAATTGGTTCAGACCATGTGGATTTGCAGGCAGCAATGGATAATAAAATTGATGTTGTCGAAGTAACATTTTGTAATTCAAGATCAGTTGCTGAGCACATAGTAATGATGATTGTTTCAATGGTAAGAGATTATCACAACCAACACCGAATTGTTAATGAAGGTGGATGGAATATTGCTGATGCAGTTCAAAGGTCTTACGATGTTGAAGGAATGCACATTGGAACAGTTGCGGCTGGAAGAATTGGTTTAGATGCATTAAGAAAAATGAAACCATTTGATGTACATCTTCATTATTTTGATAGACATAGATTACCTGAATCAGTTGAAAAAGAGTTAAATCTTACTTTTCATGAAACTGTAGAGTCTATGGTTAAAGTATGTGATGTTGTTACAATTAACTGTCCTCTTCATCCTGAAACAGAAAATTTATTTGATGATGAAATGATATCTAAAATGAAAAAAGGTGCATATATTGTAAATACAGCAAGAGGTAAAATTTGTAATAGAGATGCAATTGCTAAAGCTTTAGAAAGTGGTCAACTAAGTGGGTATGCAGGAGACGTGTGGTTTCCTCAGCCAGCTCCAAACGATCATGTATGGAGAACAATGCCAAACCATGGAATGACACCTCATACTTCTGGAACTTCACTATCTGCTCAAGCTAGATATGCAGACGGTGTTAGAGAAATACTTGAGTGCTTTTTTGATGGTACTGAAATGAGAGATCAATATTTAATTGTCAAAGATGGTCAGTTAGCAGGAATGGGTGCTCACTCTTACAGTAAAGGAAGTGCTACAGGCGGTTCTGAAGAAGCGGCAAAATATCAAAAAAAATAGAGTTTTAAATACAAAACATTAAAGGTAAGCTATCATTAATCTAGATAGCTACCTTTAATGAAAAAACTTTTATCAATTATTTTCTTTCTAATTTCTTCAATCAGCTTTGCAAATTCACCAAATTTTGAAAAAGCTTATTTTGCTGGAGGATGCTTTTGGTGTATGGAGGAATCTTTTGAAAATATTCTTGGTGTTTCAAAAGTTATCTCTGGCTACTCAGGTGGCACTACAGAAAATCCAACATATAAAGAAGTTACATATGGAAACACAGGCCATTTTGAAGTTATTGAAGTCATATATATTCCAGAAGTAGTTAGCTATGAAAAACTCTTAGAAGAATTCTGGGTAAATATTGATCCATTTGATGCTGTAGGACAATTTTGTGACAAGGGATATAGTTATAGATCAGTGGCATTTTATCAAAATGATAAGCAAAAAAACTTAATAGAAAATAGTATTAAGGAAATAGAGAAAAAATTTAAAAAAAAAGTAGTAACTTATGTAAGAAAATTTGATAAATTTTACATGGCAGAGGCTGTTCATCAAGATTATTACCAAATAAATTTTCTTAATTACTTAAGATATAAAAAAGGATGTAGACGCGAAGCAATATTAAATAGTATTTGGGGGTCCTAAAATGTCTGTGGTTAGTAAATACGTATCTTTAAAAAATTATATTCCAACCGGCTTACCAAAAGAGACAGATTTTGAAATAAAATCAAAAGAAATTTCAATTAATGATGAAAAAAATATTTTAGTGTCAAATTCATGGATATCAGTTGATCCATACATGCGTGCAAGAATGACTGAGAGAAAAAATTATAAACCACCATTTAAAATCGGTGAGGAAATGGAAGGGTATGCAATTGGTAAAGTAGAACTCTCAAATGATAAAGATTTTAGTGTTGGAGATTTAGTATTTAGCAGTCTTGGTATGAGAGATAAATTTGTTTGTAGTTCTGATGAACTAAAGAAACTAAAACCAATTGATATGCCTATACAGTCGTACTTGGGTCCACTTGGAATGACAGGGCATACAGCTTACATTGGACTTTTCAAACATGGAGAATTGAAATCTGGGCAAACTATATTAGTCTCTTCTGCTGGAGGTAGTGTTGGATCTACAGTTTGCCAAATTGCAAAAAATCTTGGTTGTAAAGTTATTGCAAGCACAGGGTCTGATGAAAAAGTTGATTGGTTAAAAAATGAATTAAAAGTTGATCATGCTTTTAATTATAAGAAAGTAGAAAACCTTGTATTACATTTCAAGGAAATTTGTCCTGAAGGTTTTGATCTTTATTTTGATAATGTTGGTGGAGACTTTTTAGAGTCCGCTATTTTCCAAATGAAAACATATGGTCGTATTGTGATTTGTGGAAGAATTTCACAGATGAATGCAACAAATCCTGGATCTGGTTTGAAAAATATGGCTTATGTTTTAGTAAAAAGACTTACAATTAAAGGATTTCTTATTTTTGATCACGATAATGAAAGAGAGCCATTTGAAACTGAAATGTCAAAATGGTTGGCGGATGGTAAAATAAAATTTAAAGAAACTATCTACGAAGGAATAGAGAATGCTCCAAAGTCATTTATTGATTTATTAAACGGTAAAAATATTGGCAAAATGCTTGTCAAAATTTAGTTTAGAAATTTTGTGACTTAAAATCCTCAATAAATGATTAAAACATTTCCTTTACTATTTATATTGCTATGGTCATCTGCATTCATCTCAGGTGATATTATAGTTCAGAATGCATCACCTTTTGCAGCACTTGCCTTTAGATTTGGAATTGTAACTATAGGTTTCTTCTTATTCGCATTACTTAAAAAAGAGATAATTTTTACAAAAGTGAGATATATATTAGAAAGCATAACTACAGGTGTATTATTTCATGGATTATATCTTGGTGGTTGTTGGTACGCGTTTCATGTAGGAGTCCCTGCAAGTGTTGTAGCTTTAATAGTTACTCTTCAGCCAATATTAACTAACTTATTATCAGGACCAATTTATAAGGAAGTAATAGGGTGGAGACAGTGGGTTGGTATTATATTTGGTTTTATTGGCTCTTTACTAGTGCTTGGGGTAGATTTTGGAGATGAGTTCCCAAAGGATGGACTTGTAACTTGTTTTATTGCTCTTGCTGCAATCACTACAGGAACTTTGTGGCAAAAAAAATTAAGTGGTAATGTTCCATTATCAGTTAATAATGGATTTCAAGCTTTTGGTGGCTGTGCTTTTAATTTAATTTTAATATTAACATTTGAAACTCCTTATATAAATTTTACAACAGGATTTTTATTAGGAATGACACATCAAATTATTCTTGTGTCATTTGGAGCCTTCACAATTTTAATGTTTTTAATAAAAGCAGGCTCAGTGAGTAAAACTTCAACATTATTTTTTCTTGTCCCTCCTACAACAGCTGTAATGGCTTATTTATTTTTAGGAGAAAAATTATCTAATGTTGATATAGCAGGGTTTATACTTGCAACAATTGGTGTTTATATTGCTACTAGAAAGTAAGTGAAAATTTTAAATTTTATAAAAAAATTTTATCGACCTTTTGTGTTAACTTATCTTTTTTTTTCAATTGGGATAAGTTTTTATCCATCCTTTGAATTTTACTCGTTTAAAGGACAATTATTGATTTTAGCTGTATCTATATTTAACGGAATACTAGGAGTTTATATTAAAAAATTATAAAACGTAAGGTTCTGGTCTAGCATTACTTTTTAAAACTCTTTCTACATCAAAAACACTTATATCTATTGATTGGTAGCTACCTGTTGTGATCAATTCAGTCAGAGCCCTTCCAATACCTGGTGCCTGCATTAAACCTCTTCCAGTGAAACCAGAGGCTAAATAAACATTGTCATATTTTGGATGTTTGCCTACAACTGCGTTGTTATCAAGTTTATTACAATCATAAAATCCTGCCCAACCACCGGTTAATTTTAGTTCTTCAAAGGCTGGAACTCTTTTTGCCAGAGCAGGCCAAACTAATTCTTCAAAATCATTCCATGCTGGTTCTAAATCTTTCGCATCAAATACAGATATAGGTGAACCTGCTAAGAACTCTTTACCCTCTGGTCTCCAATATACACCTGTTGTTAAATCTCCAGTTAGTGGCATATCAGGAAAATGTTTTGGACATTTAACTCGAAATACAGTGTGCTTTTGTGGTTCAACTGGAATATCTGATAACAATTCTTTAGTCCAACATCCTGCTGCTGAAATGATAGTTTTTGCATTTATCTCAGACAAATTTTTAACCTCACCTTTAAGAAACTCTGCGCCTAACTCAATTGCTTTACTTTTTAAAGCACTATGAAACATAAAAGGATCAATCCAACCTTCACTTTTATTATCAGTATATGTAGCTGTTTCTATACCTTCGTTATTTATATATGGAAAAATTTTATTTAATTCTGAACCTTTAATATTTTTTGTACCAGCATCGCATTCTCTATGATTTTCCAAAGCTTTATATTGTTCCTCTGCATGTTCTGGTCCAAACATTAAAAGGTATCCATTAGGAACCATGCTTGCCGTTGGGTTTGGATTTTTTTTTGTTTTTAATAATTCTGGTATTTTAAAGATGAATTCTCTAGCAAATTTACCTAAAAGTATATTTTCTTTTTGAAAAAATTGTCTTCTAAATCCACCTAAAGATAAAGGAAATGAGGCAGTCTTATATGTAGGGTCTCTCTCAATTACCTTAACTTTTCTACCTTCCATTGATAAAAAGTATGCAGTTGCAGCGCCTATTATACCTCCACCAACTATGACGACATCATCCATAAATTTTAATATATACTATTTTCTTTGCATTAACCATAAAGCATCTTGAGATAAAAAATAAATTTTTCCGTTAGAGGGATGCACTTGAATGTCTCTAATTCTTCCAATTTTATTTTTAAAAATAACCTCTTCTTTTACATTTGATAAGTCATCAAATATCAGTTTTCTTAAGGATTTATCTTTTAAAGAAGTGATTAAAGCATGACTATTCCACTCATTAAACTCGTCACCTTTATAAATAGTTATTGCGCTAGTTGCTATTGAGGGTACCCAATATTGAATAGCTTTTGTAAATCCAGGTTTCCATTTTGGGCCAATTGGAATTCCAGAATAATTGGTTCCTCCCCATCCTAAAATTTTCCATCCATAATTTTCACCTTTTTTAACTTCTCCGAACCAATCTCCACCTTTTGCCCCATGATTACTCATGTAAACTTTTCCATCAAATTCAGAAAGTGCCATCCCTTGAGGATTTCTAATTCCAATTTGATAAATCTCTGGCAACCAATCTACCATACCCTCAAACTTTGGATTATCTTTTGGTATACTTCCATCTAAATGAATTCTTATAATACTACCTGGATGCTTTGAGGCGTCTTGTGCAATCATACCTTGTCCTCTCTCACCCGCAGAAGCAAATATAAAATTATCTTTGATAACTAATCTTGATCCAAAATGATAACCAGAGTCTATTGGGGGATTTGCTTGAAAAATATTTTTAAAGTTTAATTGTTTCTTATTAAATTCTGCTTTTGCAATAGAAGTGCTAGTTTTATATCCACCTCTATCTTCAGTATATGAAATCCAAATATTATTGTCTTTATGAATAATATCTAATAAGCCTCCTTGACCATGGACAACAAAGTTAAGTTGATGACTAATTTCTTGAACTTCTCTAGATAAAATATTTACAATTTTTATTTTGCCACTTTTTTCTGTAATTATTATTTCATTACTATTAATAAAAGAGGATCCCCAAGGTGAATCTAGGTTAACTAATTTTTCTAATTTAAAGTTTTGTGAATACGATTTTGAGGCAAATACGAAAAAAAGAATTAAAACGTATATTATTTTTTTCACTTTATGAAAGTTTTGATCTTCCACCATCAACTGCAATTATTTGACCCGTTACCCAGGAACTTTCCTCGGTAAGTAAAAATTTTGCTAAAGCTGCTCCATCTTTACCCTCACCTAGTCTTTTAAGTGGGTGGGCTTTAGCTATTCCTTGAGCAATTGCTGTATTTTTTAACATTGGTTGAGCTATCTTAGAATTAGTTAAACTTAGAGCAACACTATTAACTCTTATGTTTGGAGCAAATTCAGCTGCTAATGATACAGTTAGTCCCTCAATAGCCGCTTTGGTTGATGCTATTATTGAATGATTTGTAAAACCTCTTTGAGCTGCAACTGTTGAAAATAAAACAATTGAACCATTATTTTGTTTTAGGTTATCTTGATATCCTTTGATTAAGTCCACCGCAGAATAAAAATTAAGTTTCATACATTTATTGAAATCATTCTCAGTTGCCATCTTTAAAGGCTTCAAATCTATAGATCCAACACAATATGCTACACCTTTGATTTCTGATATGTCTGATTTAATTGTATCCACGAACCCCTCGTGTAATACATCTGCCACAGTATAAGAAGAGTTCAATTTCTCAGCTAAATTTTTAAGTTGACTTTCATCTCTTCCAACTAAATGAATTTCTTTACCAGAAGAATACATTTGCTCTGCTAAATTGGATCCGATAGAACCTGTCGCACCGACAATTAGATATTTTTCTGACATATAATAATTAATGAAATTATTTTTTATACTTGGAAATCAGTTATTTCCATTAAAAAACCTCGACCGCTTCAAAAAAGACCACCTATTTTTTATGTCAGAAGACTACCAATTATGTACATATGAAAGACATCATAAATTAAAAATTCTACTATTTTTATCTTCAATGAGATCTTATGCGGATAAATTGAAGGAAAATAAATTTAAGCTTAATTACTCAAAAATTGATTCTACTGATTTTAAAAAGGACTATACGAAGAAATTAGAAAAATTGTTAAAGATGAATAAGATAAAAGAAGTAACTAGTTTTGAAATAGAGGATAAATTTTTTGAAACAAAAATAAATAATTTTTTAAAAAAACAAAATATTCAGTGGAATATAATTCGATCGCCAATGTTTTTAGATAGTCGTGAAGATTTTAAAAAATATTTATCAAAAACAAAAAAACCCTTTATGGCAAAGTTTTATAAAGAAAAGCGAGAAAGATTAAATATTTTGTTAAACAAAGATGGTACACCAGAGGGAGGAAAATGGAGTTTTGATGAGGATAATAGAAAAAAACTGCCAAAAAATATCTTAATACCAAAATTTCCAGAAATTAAAGAAACTAAACATACAAAAAGTTTAAAACCAATTATTGAAAAATTATTTAGTAAACATCCAGGTGATACCAAAAAATTTTGGTTTGCAACTGAATATAAAGATATTTCAAAATTATTAGATTTTTTTATTAAAGATAAGTTAAACCTATTTGGTGATTACGAAGATGCTGTTGATCAAAAAAATAATATTTTATTTCACAGTGCTCTTAGTCCGTATTTAAATCTAGGTTTAATAACTCCAGACATTATCATTCAAAAAATAATGACTTATCACCATAGTAAGAGTGTGAGACTAAATTCTTTAGAAGGTTATATAAGACAAATAATTGGTTGGAGAGAGTTTATGAGAGGAATATATCAAAATTATAGTAAAGAAATGGAAAGTGGAAATTTCTTTAAACATAATAGAAAAATGAAAGATACATTCTATGATGGCAGCACTGGTTTGGATCCTTTAGATCATGCAATTAAAAATGCTGACAAATTTGGTTGGTCGCACCACATTGAAAGATTAATGATATTGTCAAATATTATGAATTTATGCGAAGTTGAACCAAAATCAGTTTATAAATGGTTCATGGAAATGTTTGTGGACTCATCTGATTGGGTTATGGTTCCAAATGTTTATGGAATGGGTTTGTTTAGTGATGGTGGAATTTTCGCAACTAAGCCTTATATCTGTGGATCAAGTTATTTTATGAAAATGATGGATTTTAAAAGGGGCAACTGGTGTAATGTTATGGATGGTCTTTATTGGCGTTTCATAGATAGAAATAGAAAATTTTTTTTGAAAAATCCAAGGTTGTCTATGATGGTAAGAATTTTTGATAAAATGAAAGAAGATAGAAAAAAATTAATATTATCAGAAGCAAACAAATTCATTAAAGATAATACTTATGGGAATTAAAGTTTATTTTAACGATTCTTGCAATATTTGTAGAATGGAAATAAATCATTATAAAAAAATTGCAAATAGTGATTTGGAGTGGATAGATATTACAAATAATGATGAGGCTATAAAAATAACATCTAAGTCGCAAAAAGAGTTGCTCAGAAGGTTGCATGTAATAAATGATGGTGAAGTTATTGGAGGTGCTAAAGCATTTATTATAATTTGGTCAAAAATACCAAAATATAAAATCCTATCTAAAATTTTTTCAATAAAACCCTTATTTATTATTTTTCATTATATATACGAAATTGCTGCATTTTTCTTATTTTTAAAAAACAGAAAACAATTAAATGAAAAAACAAAACCTACCAACTAAGGTATGCAAAGTTTGTAACAAGCCTTTTTCTTGGAGAAAAAAATGGAAACTTAATTGGGAAAAAGTTAAGTATTGCTCTAAGAGATGCGCCTCTAGTAATTAATTATTGTGTATTGCTTTTTCTAGGATCTTTAAGTGATTTTAAGATTTTTGATAGCCCCGTAATTTTTAAACTATAATAAATCACATAAATTAAAGTTAGTCCTAAAGCCATGGTAGATAGAAACACAAAGATGGCTGTCAAAATTTTTTCTTGGAACCAGTTCTCTACTCCAGAGTTAGAATAATAAAGAATATTCCAAAACGCGACGAAAATTAACTCATATATGATTATAATTTTGAACATATGGTTGATATAGTTCTCAATATAATTAATACTATTCAATTCTTGTCGCATGTCGATAAAAATTTATGAGATAAAACAAAGAAAATAGATGAAAAAAGTAATTTGGATAACTGGCGGTAGCAGTGGAATAGGAAAAGCAGTTGCATTAAAGTTTGCAAATAAAGGATGGCAGGTAATTATATCATCAAGACGTGAGGAAGTCTTAAAAGATATTTCAGATAAAAATGAAAATATTGATTATTTGAAATTAGATATTGTTGATTATGAAGCATGTAATTCAGTTTTTAAAACAATCGTGGAGAAATACAATAAGGTTGATATTTGTTTTTTTTCTACTGCAATTTATGAGCCTGAAAAAGAGAAGGATTTTGATCTTCAGAATATAATTGATGTTACAAATGTGAATTATATTGGAACCATAAATTGTATTAAAGCTGTTGAAAAATATTACAAAGAAAAAAGGCAAGGAGTTATATCTATTGTATCTTCTACTGCAGGATACAGAGGATTGCCAAATTCAACTGCCTATGGGCCTGCAAAAGCAGCTCTTATTAATTTAGCAGAAAGTTTATATCTTGATTTTCAAAGATATGATGTTCGCGTATGTCTAGTCAGCCCTGGATTTATCAAAACAAGACTTACGGATAAAAACACATTTAAAATGCCATTTTTAAAAACCACACAATATGCGGCTGAACAGATTTATGATGGTTTAATAAATAAAAATTCATTTGAAATAGCTTTTCCTAGAAGTTTATTTTTAATATTAAAATTTTTTAAGATTTTGCCAAATGGGATCTACTTATATTTGATAAGAAAAATGACGAAGCTTCAAAAAAAATAAATTTAATCTTTTACAAACATCACAGTTAATTCTGCAACTTTAATACCAAACTTTGTCATTTTTGCTCTATTAATTGCTACTCTTTCATCTTGCATAAAGATCCAATCATCAAAAGTTATTTTCATTTCTCTTCCTTTTACAGGAACTAACAGTACATATTCAAACTTAAATGCAGGACCATAAGAAAAACCCTTTGCAGTTCCAACTACATCTCCAGCAGTGCCTTCATAGTTATGTTCATCGATTTTATTGATTGTCCATTGCCTATTTTGAATTTCTCCATCGTTCCAAACAAATTTTTCGTCAAGTATTAATTGTTTTCCATCCCACTTTCCATCTAGGTCTGCAGAAAATTGTCTTGTCACTTTACCTGATCTATTTTGTAAAATTCCCCATGCTTTTACATTTCCAGATAAATACTCTTCTATTATTAATCTAGGTTTTTGGTTTTTGAAATCTTCTGGTTTCATTGCTTGGTTTGATGAACAACTTGTAATCAATACTGAGATTATTATCAATAATAAATATTTTATTTTCATAGTATTATTTATTTTTGAAGAGCAAATTGGATTAAGTCTATATTTTTTGATTTAAAACCTGCTTCACAATAAGATAAATAAAAATTCCACATTCTTTTAAAAGTATTGTCAAAGCCTTGGGATGAAATTTGTTCCCATTTTTCTAAGAACTCTTCTCTCCAAATATTTAGTGTATTTGAGTAATGATCACCATATGAATTACAATTCTCAAACTTAAGTCCAGATTGATTTGCTAGATTTACTAACTCATTTTTACTAGGTAAAAAACCACCAGGAAAAATATATTTTTGGATAAAATCAGTTTTACTTTTATATCTATCATAGATGGAGTCATCTATAGTAATTGATTGTATAGCTGCTGTTCCTCCATCAACTAAGTTTTCTTTAATAGTATTAAAATAGTTTTTTAAATAACCCTGCCCTACTGCTTCTATCATTTCTATAGAAGCTATTGAATTATAATTATTTTTAACATCTCTAAAATCTAACATTTGTATATTTATTTTTTCATTCAAACCTTCATTGTGAATTCTTTCTTTTGAATATTCGTATTGTTTTTTGGAGATTGTTATACAATCTAACTTTACGTCATAATTTTTTCCAATATATTCTGCAAATCCTCCCCACCCACAACCAATCTCAAGCATCTTATCGCCTGATTTAGGCTTAACAAGACTCGAGAGTTTTTTATATTTATTTAACTGAGCTTTTTCCAAATCATTACTATCGTCAAAAATTGCACTTGAATAAGTTAGGGTTTTATCAAGCCATAATGAGAAAAATTCATTCCCTAAATCATAATGTTTTCTAATGTTTTCTTTACTCCTAGATTTATTATTTTTAATAAACAAACCTTTAATTTTATTAAATATTGAAAGATCGAAAGAGCCAGAAAATTTATGAACTATTTTTATATTTTTTGCCGCAAGCTCTATAAGATTAGTTAAATTATTTGTCTCAAAATAATTATCCATATATGCTTCTGCCAGACCTACACTTCCATTTTTGATAATTTTAAAAGTTAACCCTGGTTTATTTATTTTTAGATCAGCATTTAATTTTTCATTACCATTTCCGAAGGTATATTCTTTTCCATCATGGTTTATTATTTTTAAATTTCCATGTTTAATAAATTTTAGTGAGTTAAAGACAATTTTGTCTGATAATTTATTCAAATTCACTTTTTTCTACCGAACTATTATTTTTAATATTTATTTTTTTTTTAATAAACTTTATTCCTTTTAACCATAGTTTAAATGCCTCATAGTGGATTGCGACAATAACTTTAAATGTCATCAAGGGGTGAAAAATATAGGAAACGAATAGATTTTTATTACTAAATTCTTTTGCGGTACCGTCCTGGGATGCGAATAAAAGTTTACCATCATTATCAGATTGGTCAATTATAACTGATATTTTGTCTGAGGGCTTATTTACTCTAAATTTATAATTACACTCCATATCTATGAAGGGCGATACATGAAATTTTTTAACACAACTATTTCTTAAAGTTTCACTATCTTCAGCTTTGAAAATATATGTGTGTTGTTCACCAAAAGTATTTTTAACCTCATAAAATATAGAGATTATTTTATCGTACTTATCATATATAAAAAAAACACTTAGAGGATTAAATACGTAACCTAATATTCTTGGATAACAGAATAATTTGATTTTAACGTCTTTATTGTCGATACCAATATTTTCTAGTTTTTTTTTTACCCAGTTTTTTAAAGAGGTACCATCTCTATCCCCATGGTCTTTATCAAAAAAACTAATGATATTGAATTTATTATATGAAAATATTTTAATTTTATTATCAATTTCATTTAAATCATCTAAGTCTATTAGTAATGAAAAAACCCTATATTTGAAATAATGATTTTTAGGTTTAAATCGTCTATGTATTACTTTTCCTACGTATATCTTAGAGTTTTTAAGCATTTATATACTTAATCATATCTATTGATGATTTTATACCATCTTCATGAAATCCATATCCAAAATAACTACCACAAAATAAAATATTATTTTTATTTTGAATTAGGTGAAGATCTTTCTGGCTATTGATTGCATTTTGATCAAAGTAAGGGTGTGTAAATATAACTTTTCGGATTATCTTATCTTCGGGTATCTCTAAATAAGGATTTAATGTTAAAAAAATATTTTTATTTATATTCAAATTTTGTAATAGGTTTAACCAATAAGTAATTGAATTTTTTTCACTATTCTCAGACTCGATCGAGGAATTCCATGAACACCAAGCACTTTTATTATTTGGCATATAACTTATATCCTCATGGACTATAGCCTCATTTGTTTTATATTTAAAATTACTTAAGATCTTATTTTCTATTTCTTCAGGATTTTCAATTAAAGAGAGAGCTTGATTAGCATGAGTGGCCAATACGACTTTATCGTAAGTAAAATATTCATTTTTATCTCCATAATAAACCTGAACTCCTGATCCAATTCTTTTAATTTTATTAATATTGTAATTTTTATAATATTCTCCACTGATTTTACTTAGAATTTTATCTACATATGTTCTACTTCTTTTGGAAACTGTAAACCATTGTGGTCGATCTTTTAATTTGAATAATCCATGATTTTGAAAAAATTTAAAAAAAAATTTCAATGGCATTTGTTTTGCCTCGTAAGGGGGCATTGACCATATAGCTGATACCATAGGAATAATATGAAATTTGATAAAGTACTCTGACAATTTTAAATTGTCTAAATAGCTGCCTAAAGTAATATTTTCGTTAATTGGATCTTGGTTTTCACTTTGTTTATAAAAACTGATTATAGTAAAAAACATCTTCAAAAATTTTATATTTAACAAGTTTGATTTATTGCTAAAAATTCCAGAAAGACCTTTTCCACAATATTCTATATTTGAGTCTCTAACGGATACTGAGAATGACATATTGCTTCTTTCGATAGCAATATCATTTTCTTGAAAAAAATTTATTAAATTTGGATAAGTTTTTTTATTAAATACAATAAAGCCTATATCAACAGGGACTATATTATCTCCAACATTAACATCAATAGTATGAGAATGACCTCCAAAATGGTCTTCTTTCTCAAATAGATCTACTTTATATTTTTTAGATAAACTGTACGCTGCACTTAGACCTGATATACCAGAGCCTATAATAGCAAATTTCATTATTGAGGATTATATTTATTTTCTTTTGTAAAGGATGAGACAAATTGTAGAAAAACTGCAAAAATTATAATGCTTCCTCCTATTAATACGTAGAATGAAGGGTTTTCATTTACAAATAGCCAAGCCCAAAGAGGACCAAGTATTGCCTCTGTAAGCATTATTATGCCGACCATAGCTGATAGAGTTTTTCTCGCACCAATTGTTATAAAAATAAAGCCAAGTCCTATTTGAAATGTCCCAGACAAAAATGCCAAAAACATATCATTTAAAGATATAGAAATTTTTGTTGAAGCTAAAAAACCTATTATCATTGCAACTATTCCTGCAACTAATTGTAAGGGTACCATATCCACATGAGGATATCTTCTCACAATTAAAATTAGAGTTGCGAAGGTAATTGGCATTACAAAGGCAACAATATTTCCAGACATTTGTCCACTTGATAGAGTATTTCCTAGCATTAAAATTAATCCAGAAATTGCTAAAATAATAGAAGCTAAAGTAATTTTTGAAATTTTTTCTTTTAAAAAAAAATATCCAAATATCGCTAAGAAAATTGTTTGTGTTTGTATTATGAAATTTGTATTTGCAACAGTAGTATTGTACATAGCAAAAACATAACTGCTAAATCCAATACCCAATATAATTCCACCAATTAAGCCAGGAATTCCCGATACATAAATTTTTTTAAATACCTCTTTTTTGTAAGTTACAATTAAAAAAATAGTTACAACAATTATAAAAAAAACCTGTCTCCAAAATAAGATTTGCCATAAAGTTGATCCTTCAAATGATTTAACAATCAACCCACCAAAACTAAGACAAAATGCGCCAAAAAAGATTAATAATGGACCTGGTATCTTTGAAATAAAATTCATTTAATATTGGAAATCAAATTTTGAGTTTCCATCTCATACAACTTAAAAATAGTTTCTGCATCTTTTAAATTAATTTCTTTAAATTTAATTTTTGATCCTGGAGGTATTTGTACTAGTTTGTCATAATCAGCACTTATTACAACTCCAATCTTAGGGTAACCCCCTATGGTTCCATGATCAGATAGCATAATTATTGGATCCCCATCTGCTGTGATTTGGATAACACCCTTCACTAATCCTTCTGACTTTATATTTGTATTTTTAATATTACTAATCTTAGGTCCTTTAAGTCTTATTCCCATACGGTCACTTAATTTGGTTACATTAAATTCATCACTAAAAAATGAATCTATTGCATCCTTTGAAAAATAATCAAAATGAGGTCCTTTTATTATTCTAATATTTTCAATTTTAGAATTTAGGTATTCTATTTTATTTTTTGGCAGGATTTTTTTTATATTTTTTAAATGAATTATTTGTCCTTTCTCAAGTTTTTCCCCACTATTAGCGCCAATTTTAGCCTTAGTATTTGTAGAACAACTATTTAAATAATAATCTACCTCAAATGTGCCTCCAATAGATAAATAACCATATACTGATCGATTGGTAGACAGTATATCTAAGCAATCATTATTCTCTAAAATAATATTTTCGTAACAACTAAATTCTAAATTTTTGTTTTTTCTTATAATTTTAAAATTAACATCTCCAGTAACATTGATGGAGATATTTTCTCCTATATATTTCAATTTTGGACCTTGATATGCAAATTCTAGGACCGGATTATTTATTTCATTGTTTGAAATGGTATTTGCTAATAAAAAATTCCTATTATCCATTGCTCCACTAAAAGGTATGCCTATATGATAAAAATTATTTCTACCGTTATCTTGAAATGTAGAATTGATACCTGGTCGTAATACCTCAAAATAATTTTTATTCATATTTTTTTTCATACTCTAGTTTAGAAATTGGATAAAATGATATTGTATCACCTGGATTAATTAGATTTGGCTCAGTATTTTTTTTATTATCAAAAATATCAACTGGTGTTTTGCCAATTATATTCCAACCACCTGGACTTTCAAAAGTATAAATATTACAAAATTGCTCTGTTATACCTATGGAATTTTTTGGGACCTTAACTCTTGGTGTTTCTAAACGCTTTGCAAAAAGAGATTTATCCATATCTCCCAAGAATGGCATGCCCGCAATAAAACCTGTCATATAACAATAATAATTTTTTGAAAAGAATGTTTCATAAATTTTTGCTTCATTTATCTTTAATAATTTTTGTAAACGTTTTATATCTAGTGCAAATTCCTCTGCACAACAAACTGGGATTTTAATTAGATTATTTTTTGAATTATTATTTTTTTTTAACTCTAGATTTTCAACTTGTTTTTTTAATTTAGCAAAACTCGTAAGTTTTAAATCGAAACTAATTACTAGTTTATTATAACTAGGTGTAATATTTGTAATACCTAAAAAATTACTATCTCTTAAATTGTTAAAATAATTTATAACATTTCTGTTAATTTCTTTATTTACCTCAGTACCAAAGTCACAGTACAATGCTGCGTCACCAAGATTTGATATATTTTTAATCATGTCATGTTATACTTTAAGCTTTATAGTATGGAAATTAATTTAAATTGTGATTTAGGTGAAAAATCAAAGCATCATTCAAATGAGAATGATCCCGATTTACTCAAAATAGTAAACTCTGCAAATGTGGCTTGTGGGTACCACGCTGGAGATGAGGAAACTATGAGAGAAGTTGTAGAGATTTCAAAGCAAAATAATGTAAGTATTGGTGCACATCCATCTTTCAATGATCCAGAAAACTTTGGAAGAAAACGGATTAATCTTGGTGCTGATGAAATTTCTAAGCTTTTAATAGATCAATATGAAATTTTGCAAAATATTGCCATTAAATTAGATGAAAAGGTTTCTCATATTAAACCACATGGAGCCTTGAATAATATGGCTTGTGAGGACCTTGAACTGGCAACAATTTTGGCAAAAACTATTTATAGTATTGATAAAGATATAATTTATTTAGTACCAACAGGTTCAAAAATGGAAATTGCAGCTAAAAAATTAAATATGAAAATTGCATGTGAAATTTTTGCAGATAGAAATTATGAAGACGATGGAACGCTTGTGTCAAGAAGTAAGGATCATGCTCTAATAACTGATCCTGAGCGAGCTAAAGAACATGTATTCAATATGGTAAAAAACCAAACTCTTAATTGTCACAGTGGAAAACAAATACCTTGTGAAATCGATTCAATTTGCATACATGGAGATAACAAAAGTTCTCTCTCGACTGCAAAACAGGTAAGGGAAAACTTAATAAAAAATAATTTAGAATTAAAGCCTCTAAATAAAATGAAAAAATTTATATAATTATGATTAAAAAAATATTTACTCTTTTCATATTCTTTTTTTTAACTGTTGAAACTTTTGCTGCTGGAACAAGTTCATCAGATAAAAAACCGAGCTATAAAAATGCTGTAAAAATAATTGAAGCAGCTAAGAAATATGAATCCAAAAATAAAATGGATAAAGCATTAAAAAGATACGAAAAAGCTCAAAAAATTTTATTAAAACTCGACAAAGAAAAGCCCTTACAAGCTGATACACTAAACTACCTGGGTTTTACAACTAGAAAACTTGGGGACTTTGAAGCAGGAGAAAAATATTATTTGTTAGGTTTGCAAGTCGATCCAAAGCATGTTGGTATAAATGAATACTTAGGTGAATTATATGTTGTAACCAACAGAATTGATTTAGCAAAAGAAAGATTGGAAATTTTGAAAAGCTGTAATTGTGAGGAGTATCAAGAGTTAAAAGAAATTATTGAAGGAACAAAAAAATCAAAATACTAATTGATATTTTGAATCATTTGTTCGGGCATCCATAAAGCGATTTGTGGGAACAGTACAATCAATAGGACTGCAAAAATCATTAATAAAAATAATGGGAAGGCACTTTTTGCTATGAACCCCATATCTTTGTTTGCCATTCCTTGGAGAACAAATAGATTAAAACCAACAGGTGGTGTAATTTGAGCCATTTCTACAACAATAACTAAAAATATTCCAAACCAAATCATATCAAAGCCTGCCTGCCTTATCATTGGTTCAATTATTGCCATTGTAAGAACAACTGCAGAAATTCCATCAAGAAACATCCCAAGAATTATGTAAAAAATCATTAATACAAATATTAATACATACGGTGATAACTCCATATTCTGTATCCACAATGCTAAATTTCTAGGCAAACCTGTAAATCCCATAGCAAGTGACAAGAAAGTTGCCCCAGCTAAAATAAATGCAATCATACATGAAGTTTTAGTTGCTCCAAGCAATGAGTCTTTAAATGTTTTTAAGGTTAAACTCTTTTGAAAATAAGAGAGAATTAAAGCTCCAACAACACCTAAAGATGCAGCCTCAGTAGCTGTTGCTATACCAGTATATATTGAACCTATTACTCCAAGTATTAATAAAATAACTGGAATTAATTGTTTGGATTTACCTAGTTTATTTAAAAATGAAAAATTTTCATAGTTAGTTGGCATTTTATTTTTATTTAATAAAGACCAAACAATTACATAGCCCATAAAGATTAGAGCAATCATTATCCCTGGAATTATTCCAGCTATAAAAAGTTTTGCAATTGATTCTTGAACAGTTACACCATAAATAATTAAAATTATTGAGGGTGGAATTAAAAGACCTAATGTTCCTGAACCTGCCAAACTTCCAAGTAAAATTTTTTCAGGATATTTTCTTTTTCTTAGTTCTGGAATTGACATTTTTCCTACTGTAGCAACTGTTGCGGCAGATGATCCAGAGATAGCAGCAAACAAGGCACAACCAACAACATTAACATGTATCAAACCGCCTGGTAACTTCTGAAGCCATGGTGCCAATCCCTCAAATAAATTTTCTGATAATTTAGTTCTAAAAAGAATTTCACCCATCCACACAAATAATGGTAATGCTGTTAGTGTCCACGATGATGAAGCTCCCCATATTGTTGTGGCCATCGCATCTCCTACTGGTCTAGAAGTAAACAAAATCATGCCTATTGAAGATACCCCAACCATACTGATGGCTACCCATATCCCAGATCCTAAAAAAAACAGTAAAACACTAATGAAAAAAAATGCTAATAAAATTTCAATCATACTTGTTAACTATTCTTAAAATTAATTGATGAAAGACACATATAAAAAATAATAATGAACCAATTGCTACACTTGATTGAGGTATCCAAATTAAAATTTCGTCAGCACCTTCACTTCTTTCTTGAAACTCATAAGATATCTTTAACATTTTAAGAAAATAAAATGCCATATATCCTGAAAAAATAGATGCTATGATTAAACTCCAAATTTCTAGAAACTTTTTTCTTAAATCAGTGGCTTTTTCTAAAAATAATGTGATCCTTATATGACCTCCATTTACAAAAGTGTATGAAAGTGCAAAAAATGAGGAAGCGGCCATACAGTAACCAGAATATTCAGCTAAACCTCTTATATAAAAACCAAACATTCTTGAGGCAATTCCAGTTAAAATAAAAGCTGCTATCAAAATTAAAAAAAATGCAGCGATATATCCTGAGAAATTATAAAGATTATTTAATGATTTATTAATTTTTTGTAACATAAAAAAGGCCGTTTTTTTAAACGGCCTTTCTCATTATATTAATTTTATTTGTAAGCAGCAAGTACGCTAGCTCCTGTTTTGCCAGCCTTTTTCTTCCATTCCTTTGCCATTTTTTTTCCAACTTTTTGGAAATGTTTTTCTAAATCAGCGTTTACTTTGCCTACTGTCATTCCCGCAGCAGCTAAAGCTTTTTTATCCTCAATATTTCCAACTCTAGAAAGCATCCAACCTTTTTCTTCTGCAGCAGTTGCTTCTTTCATTATTAGATTTTGAGTATCTGCATCTAGTTTGTTCCAAGATCCTCTATGAGCAACTACCATATTTTTTGGGAACCAAGCAGCTATATCATAGAAATATTTTACTCCGTTCTCCCAAATTTTACTATTTTTTCCAGTAGTTGGTGAAGTAATCATGCTCTCAACTGCTCCAGTTGAAAATGCTTGACTTATTTCTGCAGCTTCAATTTTTGTTGGAGCCATACCAGTTAGTTCAGCAATTCTAATTGTTGCTGAATTATAAGCTCTAAATTTTAAACCTTGTAAATCTGAAACACTATTAATCTCGTTTTTACTATACAAACCTTGTGCAGGCCATGGTACAGCATACAAAAATACCAATCCTTTTTGACTTAAGCTTTCTATGATTGCTGGTTTCGATGCTTGATAAAGTTTCATAGCATCGTCATAAGATGTTGCTAAGAATGGTTGTGAGTCAATCTCAAGAATTGGATCTACTTTTCCAAGAGCCGACATAAATCTCTCTCCCATTTGAGCTTGTCCAGTTCTGACAGCTCTAAAGATTTCTCCACCTTTAAATAATGATCCTCCAGGGTGAGTTACAATAGTTAATTTACCTCCACTTTTTTCTGAAACGTTTTTAGCAAATTCTGCAGCATTAGCTGAATGAAAATTGCTTGCACCATAAGCTAAAGCCATATCCCACTTCTCAGCAGCATTTACGTTAGTGGTTAACAAAACAGAAAATAAAATAGAAATTAAAGTTTTTAAATTTTTCATTAATCCTCCTTATTTTTAAAAAAATACATCTGATTATGTATTATTTGTTAAATCAATAGAAAATTTTCTATGTTTTATTGAAAAATAAGAAAATACTACTATTATAAAGTTACTTTGATCGAAGAAGCCCTTATTTTACTACAAATTATATTTATAAATATAATTTTAACTGCTGATAATGCCATAATAATTGGCCTTATCGCATCTAATTTTGTCCCTAAAAATAGAAAAAAAATAATATTTTGGGGAGTAGTTGGGGCTTTAGTCTTTAAAGTTTTATTTGCAGTATTTGCTACATATTTATTCAAATTTTACTTTATAAAAATTCTAGGAGGTTTGCTGTTAATTTGGATAGTTAACGATTTAAGAAAAGATCTTTTACAAGTTCAAAAGCAAACTAAATCACCTACAAGAAAATCTTTAGAACCATCATTTGCTAAGGGTATGTATAAAGTACTTTTTGCAGATATTACAATTAGTTTCGATAATGTTATAGGTGTTGTTGGGGCTTCTAAGGGTAACTTTGGATTCATGATTTTTGGTTTAATTTTATCTGTAGTCCTTACAGGTGCAATGGCCACTTATTTAGCTAATTATGTACAGAAACATTTATGGGTCGTCTATATTGGAATGGCATTTATTCTTATACTCGCAATACAACTTATTATTGGAGGACTTGTTGATTTAGAAGTTTTAAACATTAACGAACAGTTTAAAAAATATTTTTAATAAGAATATTTAATTGACGGATATGAGCCCTTCTTAACATCTAACTTAAATTTTTTAACTGCTTTCCTCATATTACTTTTTAAATCAGCATATTTTTTTACAAATTTTATTTTAG
>Ga0207916_1000034_pt1 | contig 21405 bp, 25 predicted proteins | sample DeeseametaMP1141_FD_184194 | JGI IMG/M metagenome (GOLD analysis project Ga0207916, IMG submission 184194) | Marine microbial communities from the Deep Indian Ocean - MP1141 (SPAdes) | ecosystem: Environmental > Aquatic > Marine > Oceanic | place: South Indian Ocean | collected 2011-03-05 | reverse complement strand
GGCCTATGAAACAAAACATGAAGATCTGTTGTTAAAGGCCCTATTTCAAAGTTGTAAGCTGATATTACAACCATAGCCGTAGCATCATCTAGAGCAGCAGTAATCATTCCTCCTTGAACCATATTCATTGGATTAGTTGTTTCATTAGGGAAAGTAGCTTTTAATATATATATGTCTCCTTTGGTTTCAACATATTCTAGGTTTAAAAATTTCGCTGTATTTCCAGGTTTTTGCCTGTTTAACCAATCAAGAGATATTTCCATTAGTTTTTTGTTAAGCTTTCGTTAATCAAGTATTAAGACTTCTATTTTATTTTTAGATTCTGACCACTTTTCAGCATCAGGTAAAGCATCTTTTTTTTCTGAAATATTCGGCCAAATTTTTGAATATTTTTCATTTATTTCAATAAATTCTATTTCATCCGCAGGAACCTCATCCTCTGCATAAATAGCATTTACTGGACATTCAGGTTCGCACAACCCACAATCAATGCATTCTTCTGGATCAATAACCAAAGTATTTTCTCCTTCATAAAAACAGTCGACAGGGCAAACTTCAACACAATCTGTGTGCTTACAATTAATGCAAGCTTGTCCAACAATAAAAGTCATAGATAAATTATAATTTATATATGGTTAATTCAGAGAGCGTTTTAAATGTCTTAGCAGAAAAAGTTGCAACCTTATTATCAGAAAAAGGGTTGACCATCTCAACGGCTGAATCCTGCACAGGTGGTTGGGTGGGCAAAGAATTCACAGGTATTCCTGGAAGTTCCAAATGGTATGGGACTGGTTTCATTACTTATTCAAATCATGCAAAACATAATTTATTAAAGGTCTCCAAAGAATCTCTAATATCTCATGGAGCAGTTTCAAAAAGAGTTGTTGAAGAGATGGCAGAAGGAGCGAAAAAATTAAGTAAATCAGATTTAAGTATAGCAATAAGTGGAATTGCTGGACCTTCAGGAGGAACAAAGGAAAAACCTGTAGGCACTGTATGTTTTGCATATTCAGATGAAGTAAGCACAAGAAGTTACGAAAAATTTTTTTCTGGTGACAGAGATGAAGTGAGAAGGGCAAGTGTTAAATTCATTCTTGAAGAAGTTTTAAATAATTTAAATTGATTGCAATAAATAAAAAAATAAAGTTATAATACTGTAAATTTATACAGTAACTATTATGACTACAAAAAATACCAAAAAAGAAGAAATCTCTGCAGATAAATCCAAAAATTTAGCTTCTGCTATAAATCAAATTGAAAGTCAATTTGGTAGTGGAACAATAATGAGAATGGGCGATAAAAAGGTAGAAAACATCCCCAGCATTTCTACTGGCTCTTTAGGACTAGATTTGGCGCTCGGCGTAATGGGTCTTCCGCGAGGAAGAGTGGTTGAAATATTCGGTCCCGAATCATCAGGAAAAACCACACTTACACTTCAAGTTATTGCTGAGTGCCAAAAACTTGGAGGGACAGCAGCTTTTGTAGATGCTGAACATGCTTTAGATCCAATATATGCAGCAAAATTAGGGGTAAAAGTTGATGATTTATTATTGTCGCAACCTGATACAGGTGAACAGGCTCTCGAAGTGGCAGATATCATGGTCAAGTCAGGTGGAGTAGATGTACTTGTAATAGATTCTGTAGCCGCTCTAACTCCTAGAGCTGAGATAGAAGGTGAAATGGGCGATCATCACGTTGGTTTACAAGCTAGGTTAATGTCTCAAGCCTTAAGAAAAATAACTGGAAATATCAAAAGATCTAATACTTTGGTAATTTTTATAAATCAAATACGAATGAAGATTGGAGTAATGTTTGGCAACCCAGAGACAACATCAGGTGGAAATGCTTTGAAATTTTATTCTTCAGTTAGACTAGACATAAGGAGAATAGGAACAGTTAAAGATGGCGATGAGGTAAGCGGAAACGAGACAAGAGTTAAAGTAGTTAAGAATAAAGTTGCCCCACCATTTAGACAGGCAGAATTCCAGATTTTATATGGCAAGGGTATTAATAAAGCAGGGGAATTATTAGATATTGGAGCTGAACACAAAATTGTTGAAAAAGCTGGCGCTTGGTACTCTTATAATGATGAAAAAATTGGCCAAGGAAAAGTTAATGCTAGTGAATTTTTGAAGCAAAATCCAAAAATCATGAAAGAAATTGAGGATAAAATTTATAAAGCCATCAAAGAATCAGAAACAAATTAGATTTAATTTTTCAGTCTATTAATAATTTCGTTGAGTTTTATTACTTCTTTCTGTTGATTATTTCTTTTTATTAATTCTACAGTTTGATCGCTTGATACCTTGTCTCCTATGACTAATTGATAAGGCACGCCTACTAAATTTGCATCTCTAAATTTTACTCCAGGGTTTAAATCTCTATCATCAAAAAAAACGTCTATATTATTTTCTTTTAGTTCTAAATATAGTCTCTCTGCTTCAGAATTAATTTGTTCATTACCCTTTTGATTTATAAGAATTATGTAACATTTAAAAGGTGAAATGGATTCAGGAAATAATATTCCATCATCATCAAAATTTTGTTCAATTGCAGCTGCAACGATTCTTGAAACACCAATTCCATAACAACCCATAAATATTTCTTTCAAAACATTATCTTTTTGTACTGTCAATCCCATTGCCTTGCTGTACTTTGTTCCTAATTCAAATATATGACCTACTTCAATTCCTTTTTTTAAGCTAAGTTTTCCGATGCCATCGGGACTGGGCATTCCACTAATTTTTTCAGGATTCTTTTCATCCAATAGCTCAATATTGATAGCAAAATCACTTTTGTCACTAAATGCTAATGTATCCTCTCCAGAGTCAGCTAGGACATGAAATTCTTCAGATTTGTCACCTCCGATTGACCCTGAGTCTGCTGAAACTACTTTGTAGTCAAGTCCAATTTTATCAAATATCTTTTTGTAAATTTGTTTCATATTTAAATAAGTTTCATGCATTGAATCTTCATCAATATCAAATGAATAAGCATCTTTCATTAAGAATTCCCTTGCTCTCATGACTCCAAATCTTGGCCTAATTTCGTCTCTAAATTTGTCTTTTATTTGAAAAAAAGTTTTTGGAAGGTCTTTTGGACTTGTAATTTCTTTTTTAGCAATATCAGTAATTATTTCTTCATGAGTAGGTCCTAGATAAAAATCTCTTTGATTTCTATCCTTGAACCCAAGTAATTCAGGACCATATTCTTTTGATCTACCTGACTGGTCCCATAAATCTTTAGGTTGGACTAAAGGCATAATAATTTCTAAACAATTTCCATGATTGAGTTCTTTTCTAATAATATTTTCTACTTTTCTTAATATTAAAGTACCAAGAGGCAACCAAGTATAAATGCCCGAAGCGACAGGCTTTATCATGTTAGCTTTAATCATTAATTTATGACTAATTAATTCTGCATCAGAAGGCGTGTCCCTAAGAGTTTTGAAATGATATAAAGAAGCTTTCATTGGAAAAATAACTTATGATTCAATATATTTTGCCTTAAATTTATTTAATTTGTTAATTAACGAGAATAATTATGCCAATTTATGAATTTCAATGCTCAAAATGCAATAAGAAATTTGAAAAGATACTAAGCATTTCCGATTCTAATAAGAAAGTAAAATGTGACTGCAAAGCTTTAGCTAAAAGGGTAGTTACAGCCCCTAGTTTTAGATTAGATGGAAAAGGATGGTATGAAACAGATTTTAAAACTGGAACAAAGAAAAATTTAGTACAATCTAAAGATCCTAAATCATTAACTAAGGAACAAAAAAATAAATCTACAAAAAAAGAACAACCAAAATCTAAATCATAAATGAGCTCAAAAATTTTCAATCTCTCTATTTCTGATGAGGGGAAAACAGCAACTGTTAGCGGATGGGTCGAAAAAGTTAGAGACCATGGTGGAGTAATTTTCATAGATCTAAGAAAAGATCTTGATCTTGTTCAAGTAGTAATTGAGCCAAGTGAAAAAGAAATTTTTACAGTTGCTGAAAACATTAAAAATGAGTTTGTGATTGAAGTGTCTGGCCTTGTAAGAAAGAGACCAGATGGTAAGGAAAATACAAAAATGAATACGGGAGAAATAGAAGTTTGCGCAAACAAACTTCATGTCTTTTCTAAAAGTAAACCTTTGCCTTTTCAATTAGACGAGTATTCAAATGCAGGAGAAGAAATAAGGCTTAAATATAGATATTTAGATTTAAGAAGGCCGGAGATGCATGAAAATCTTATCATGCGTTCTGAAATCAATAACTTCGTGAGAAACTTTTTAGTTAAAAAAGGATTCGTAGATATAGACACTCCTATGATGACCAAAGCTACTCCTGAAGGTGCAAGAGATTTTTTAATTCCTAGCAGAGTCAATCAAGGTAAATTTTACGCTCTTCCTCAATCACCACAACTATTTAAGCAACTCTTGATGGTAAGTGGTTTTAGTAAATATTTTCAAATAGCTAGATGCTTTCGAGATGAAGATACTAGGAAAGACAGACAACCAGAATTTACTCAGATTGATATCGAGATGTCATTCACTAGTTGCGAAGAAATAATGAATATTTCAGAAGACTTAATCGTTAAATTATTCAAAAAAATATTGAAAGTTGATCTCGAAAAATTTCCTAAAATCACTCATAAAGAATCTCTGGAAAAATATGGCACTGACAAACCAGATTTAAGGAATCCAATCATTCTTCATGATGTTAAAGATTTATTTATAGATTCTAATTTTAAGGTTTTCAAGGACCCAGCGAATGATGAAAAATCGAAACTAGTAGCATTGAAACTTAAGAAAGACATTAGCAGAAGTCAAATTGACGAGTACACAAAATTTGTAGGGAATTTTGGAGCTAAGGGTTTAGCTTATATTAAAGTAAATGACACATCTGATATAGAAAAAGGACTTCAATCTCCTATTGTTAAATTCTTATCTAAAACAGAACTAGAGAACTTAGTGAAAAAATTAGATCTTAATGATGGCGAAGTTGTTTTTTTTGGTGCTGGAAACAAAAAAATTGTTTTAGATTCTATGAGCGCTTTTAGACAGAAACTTGCAGAAGATTTTGATTTAATCGATAAAACTTCCTGGATGCCAGTTTGGATTACAGATTTTCCGATGTTTGATGAAACTCCTGAAGGAACACTAACTCCAAGCCATCACCCTTTTACAAAATCGTTAAGTACTTTGGATTTATTAGAAAAATCTCCTGAACAAGCCACATCAGAGGCATATGACTTAGTTTTAAATGGCTTTGAATTAGGAGGAGGTTCTATGCGTATTCATGACATAGAAGAACAAAAAAAAATATTTTCCCTTTTAGGAATTAGTAATGAAGAAGCTAAACAAAAATTTGGATTTTTTCTTGAAGCTTTAGAATATGGATGTCCCCCTCATGGAGGGATAGCTTTTGGTTTGGATAGAATAGTGATGTTAATGGCAAATGAAGATTCTATCCGAGATGTAATAGCTTTTCCTAAAACTCAATCTGCAATGTGTTTAATGACTGATGCTCCAGATAAAGTTTCTAACGATGAACTAGAAGATTTATCAATTAAATCTACTTTTGAGGAGACAGATTAAATGGCAGGTCATTCTAAATGGGCGAATATAAAACATAGAAAAGGTAGACAGGATGAAAAAAAACAAAAGATTTTTTCAAAATTAATTAGAGAGATTACAGTAGCATCTAAATTAGGCGGAGCTGAAGCGTCTGATAATCCAAGACTAAGGCTGGCACTAGATAAAGCTCTAGGAGCTAATATGCCTAAAGATACTATTGAAAGGGCTATTTCTAGAGGGGCAGGAGACTCAGATTCAGGAAATTTAGAGGAAATTACTTATGAAGGTTATGGCCCTAATGGAGTAGCTGTATTAATAGAAGCAATGTCAGACAATAAAAATAGAACTGTTGCAGAGGTTAGGCATGCATTTTCTAAATGTGGTGGAAGTTTAGGAACGGATGGTTCTGTGTCTTATTTATTTTCTAAAAAAGGGCAAATTATTGTAAAAGAATCAAATCAGGAGAAATTATTAGAGTTACTCATTTCTGAAGGAATAGAAGATATAGAACCATCTAATGAAGACTTAACTTTAATTTTTACAGAGCCTAATAATATTCATAATGTAAAAAATGTTTTACTTAAAGAAGGAATAGAAATCATTGAGGCGGAAATGATTATGGATTCCAGTCAAAACGTAGAATTAAACTCAGAGGAAACAGAAAAGGTTTTAAAATTACTAGAATATCTAGAGGATTTGGATGATGTTCAAAATGTATTTTCAAATGCAGAGTTTTCTCTCGACCAGGTAACTTGATATGACAAATTCCAGAAATAAAGGTGCTGCATTCGAAAGAGAAATTGCTAAATTAATAAATGAAGAATTTTCTTTATCAATTCCTTTAAAGAGAATTTTGGAACAAACCAGAGAAAAATTTTTACCTGATTTAATTTTAGGCAGGTGGTATTTAGAATGTAAACGTTATGGCCAAGGAAATGAACCAATAGAGAAATGGTGGGATCAAGTTATAGATTCTACAAAAGCAGAAGGATTTCCTGCTCTTATTTATAAGTTTAATAATAGGCCAATAAAAGTCAGAGTTCCACTCCATAGTGTTAATCCTGAATTACAAAAAAACAATAACAATACATGCGATCTTCTCTGGAAAGATTTTATTTATCTACTAAAAAATTTGTATATTGAAGATATAGAAAAACACAAACAATAAAAATGTCTTCATTACAAATAAGAATTTACTTTGAAGATACTGATGCTCAAGGCCTAGTTTATAACTCAAATTATCTTAAATATCTAGAAAGAGGACGAACAGAGTTTTTAAGAAATTTTGGTTATGACCAAAAAAAACTCTTAAAAGAAGGATTAATATTTGTTGTAAAGAAAGTAAATTTAGATTTTGTTAAGCCAGCAGAATTAGATGAAATAATAGAAGTTAAGAGTAAAATTGAATCAGTTAAGAAAGTTAGTTTTACTTTTGTTCAAGAAATATTTGATTCAAACCAAAAAAAAATATTAGACGCAAATGTTAAATGTGGCTGCTTGGAAATTAAAAATAAGAAACCTTTTAAAATACCTAATGGGTTATACCAATCAATGAAAGAAAATATCGATGGCATTTGAATTAAATCTTTTATCTCTTTTCATTCAAGCAAGCTTAGTAGTTAAATTAGTTCTAGTTACTTTGCTGATTATCTCTTTTGTTTCCTGGTGGTTTATCATTGAAAAATATATAACTTTTAAACGAGTTGAAAAAGATATCTATGAGTTCAACCAACTCTTTTGGGGTAAAAATAGTTTAGATAGTATTTTTTCTAAAGTTTTAAATAAAGAAAAATTAGTAGGAATTGAACAGATTTTTTTTGTTGCATACAAAGAATTTAAAGATTCTAAAGATAAAGGCATTAATTTTGAATCGATAAAAAAAATCATAGAAATCTCTATTTCTAGAAACGAAGAAACACTATCTAAAAGACTCTCTTTCTTATCAACTGCTGCTTCAGTAAGTCCTTATATAGGTTTGTTTGGAACTGTTTGGGGAATAATGAATGCTTTTGGTGGGTTATCTCAGTTAACTCAAGTCTCTATAACAGTTGTAGCTCCTGGCATTTCCGAGGCACTGATAGCTACTGCTCTTGGTCTTTTTGCTGCTATTCCAGCTTTAATTTCTTATAACTGGAATTTGAATAAAATAAATACTTTTATCAATGAGTACTCTAATTTTTCTGAAGAACTTATCATTATCCTTGCAAAAGAAATAGATGAGAACAAGAGACCCTAAAAAATATTTAGCTGAAATTAATGTTATTCCTTATGTGGACATTATGTTGGTCCTTCTGCTAATTTTTATGGTAACAGCGCCTTTCTTAATTCAAGGAATTAAAATTGATTTACCTCAGGTTGATTCAGCACCAATAGAAGATTTTGAAAATAATTCCTTAACTATTTCCATTGATTCAAAAGGGAATTATTTTCTTGAACTCGATACTTTTAAAAACATTTCTATGGACTTAATGAAATTAGAATCTGAATTAATAAAAATAATTCCTAAAAATAAAATTGAAATTTTTATTCGCGCAGATTCACAGGTTATTTTTAATGACGTAGCGTTGTTAATGTCTTCTTTGCAAAAACTCAAACCGAATTCAATCAACTTTCTTACAGAGCCAAAAGATGATTAATTTGTATCTAGGATTTTTTTTATCTTTTTTTGGACATTTAATAGTTTTATTAATGGTTCTTATAGACTTTTCTATCTTCTTTCCTAATAAACAGAATTATGAAGTCATTCCAATTGGCTTTATTCTAGAAAAAAAAGAAAAATCTCATTCACAAGTAATTCAAGAAAAATTATTCTCTCTTAAGGAACTAGAAATAAATAATCCTGAATTCACTAATTTGATTAGTTCTGAAGAAAATATAAATACAAACGATCTTTTAATTTCAGTAAAACAGTCTTTGGATAAATTGGAAGAAGAAAAATTTAAGAAGACTATTATTATAATTCAAAAAAAATTTATTGAATTATGGAATAAACCTTTTGTTCTTAATGAAGATATAAAAGTTTCCATCAAAATAAAATTAGCACCTTCTGGAGAAATTTTATCTAAAACTTTAATTGAATCGAGCGGTAACGATAAATTTGATGATTCAGCAATGAAAGCTGTTAGTAATATAAGTTTCCTTAAAGAAGTATCTAATTTAAGGAGAGAGGATTTTGAAAGGTATTTTAGAGAAATTAATCTAGTTTTTAAATCAAGATAAATGAAGATTTTCTTTATTATTTTAATTTATTTTTTTAGTTTAAATTTTGAAGCTAAGTTAAAAATAGAAATCATAAAAGGATCTGAGGAACTCCCTGATATAGCCATCGTTCCTTTCAAAAGTAGTTTTGGAAGACAGTTTGAATACGATATCAGAGATTTAATCAATGAAAAGTTAACGCTGTTTGGAGAGTTTAATTCTCTTGAATTAGAGAGAATGCTATCTTTTCCTTTTAATGAAGAAAGTTTTTATAGAAGAGATTGGGAGCTTCTATCTATGGACTACGTAGTTTTTGGAGAAGTTTATGAAACGGAAGGAAAATTGGTTCTAAATTATCTTGTTGCGGACATTGACCTTAAAAGAATTATTCTTCGTGGGGATATAACAGGAGATAAAAAAAATATCGAATTAATTACCAAAAAAATTAGTGATAGAGTTTATGAAAGCATCACAGGTTTAAAAGGGATTTTTAATACAAAACTTGCATACATTTTAAATCCAGAGCCAAATAAATACAGTATTTGCGTCTCGGATATTGATGGAGATAATGAAAAAATTTTATTTTCTTCAAATTCACCTTTAATGTCTCCTGACTGGTCACCAGACGGTAATAAGCTTGCATATGTATCTTTTGAAAAAGGTTTTGCAGAGATTTATATACAAAACTTATTGACGGGTATAAGAGAAACCATTCCTACTCTTGGAATGAGTAAAAGTGCTCCAGTTTGGTCTCCTGATTCTAAAAATTTAGCATTTGTAATTTCTATGTCTGGAAATCCAGATATTTATAATTACAATCTAAAAAATAATAAAATTTCTAGACTAACTAGTCATTATGGAATTGACACAGAACCAGCTTGGTCACCAGACGGAAAAAAATTATTATTTACATCAAATAGGTCGGGAAGTCCCCAAATTTTCGAGATTAAAATATCAAATAAGAGAATAAAACGGGTGACTTTGGATGGTAGCTACAATGCAAGAGCTAGATTTTTTCCTAATGGAAAAAACATTGTTTTTGTTCATGGAAATAATGGTATTTTTCATATTGCCACTAGAAATCTCAAAGATAGATTCGTAAATATTGTAACTCAAACAACATTAGACGAATCGCCAACAATTTCTCCAAATGGACACATAATTATTTATTCTACGAAAAAAGAAAATCAAGGTTATTTAGCGGGTATAACTATCGATAGAAAATCTAAATTTCAGTTACCAGTCAAGAAGGGATCAGTTAGAGAGCCATCATGGTCTCCTTTTTTGAACTAATAAAGTCTGCATTTGTCTAAAAAAGAGATATATAAATTATAATAATTAGGAGATATCATGAAATTTTTAAAATCTTTACCTTTAATTTTTTTAATATTTTTAATAAGTTGTTCAACACAAGTAAGTGATTCTATAAGTCAAACAAATTATAAAGAAGTTGAAGGAATAAACTTCGATGAAAAGGATAAAATTGATACTTCTCTAGAGGATAAAGTTTTCTTTGATTTTGATAAAAGTACTCTAAATAACGATACAAAGAAAATTCTCTCTCAATATGTTGCAGAATCAGAAAAGGCAAAAATAATAAGACTTGAAGGTCATTGTGATGAGAGAGGCACAAGAGAATACAATTTAGCTCTTGGTGAAAAAAGGGCAATAGAGGTAAAAAATTACTTAATTATTCAAGGGGTGTCTTCGTCAAAGATTAAAATTATTAGTTATGGAGAAGAGAAACCTATCAGCTTTGGTTCTACAGAATCAGATTGGAAACAAAATAGAAGAGTTGAGATTGCATTATTTTAAGCAGCTTTTAGCAAAATGAATAAGTTTCTTTTATCTTTAATTCTAATGTTTCTCTCTGGAAATTTTCTAGCGCAGAGTCAACAAGAATCTTTGGAAATGTTGTTGGAAAAATTGAATAAACTTGAAGAAGAAATAGCTAATCTTTCAAACAATTTAGATCAAAATACCTATGAGCTCCAGAGAATTGAAGATGCTAATCAACTAAGATATATGGACCTAGATAAACGCATACATCAGCTTGAGACTTTAATCCTTCTATCAAATGAAGATGACAATCAAGATCAAATAGCATCGGGTGATATCGATGAAAACCCTTTATCTGATCTCATAGCCAATGACGAATCTGAAGAGGAATTTTTGTTATGGTCTAATTCTTTAAAACTTATTGAGAATTCTAGATATTCAGAAGCTGCTGAAAACCTCAGATTATTGATTTTATCTTTTCCTCAAGGAGAATATTCCATCGAAGCTTATTTTTATTTAGGAGATATTTATTTTCAACAACAAATGTACCAAGATTCTATTGAGACATTCAATTCACTTCTTATTAATTTTCCCGATAATAATAGAACTCCGGAAACTATCTTCAAATTAGGATTAAACTTTCTTCGACTTGAGGATGAAATAGCTGCTATAAGCAATTTTAATAATGTTATACAAAATTATCCTGAATCCAGTGCAGCCATCCTTTCAGAGGAAGAATTAGTTAAACTTAATAATTGATTTGATATAATCCTCTCACTTTGGGTCGTTAGCTCAGTTGGTAGAGCAGTTGGCTTTTAATCAATTGGTCATAGGTTCGAATCCTATACGACCCACCAAGGTTTATGACTTATTTTTTAATTTTCATAGGTGGAGGTCTAGGAGCAGGATCTAGATTTTTTCTTTCAAATCTTTTTGGAAATTTTTCAATTTTTGGTTTCGGTATAAGCACCTTAATTGTCAACATAATAGGATGCTTTTTTATTGGTTTTTTTATGACAGAAAATTTAGACTTTACTAAGTCCTTGCAGCTATTTTTTGTAATTGGTTTTCTGGGTTCTTTTACTACTTTTTCGACTTTTACTAAAGAAGCAATTTTGTTTTATGAACAAATAGGAATTTTTGAAAGTTTGATTTATATTTTCATGACTTTTATTTTTTGTTTAATATCTACTTATATTAGTTATAGGCTTTTTTAAGTGAGTAAGACAATCTTTCAAAAAATCATAGATAGAGAAATTCCTTCAGAAATATTATATGAGGATGAATTTTGTATTGTAATTAAAGATATCGCTCCTAAAGCTCCTGTACATCTTTTAGTCATTCCAAAAAAACTAATAACAAAATTATCAGAAAGTTCTGAAGAGGATACCAAATTGCTTGGACATTTGCTGAAGATAGTAAGAGAAATGGCTAAAGAACATGCAATAGAGGAGGCTTTTAATGTGATTATAAATAATGGGGAAAAAGCCGGACAAACAGTATTTCACTTACATATTCATATTTTAGGCGGAGATAAAGTCAAACTCTCTTCTGAATTAATTACAGATTAATATTAAGATAATTCTCGAAGAGCTTTTTTTGTTTCAAATATATCTTCTAGTCTACTGACGATTGATTCTCTTATTTCAAAAAAATTTTTAGAAAGTTTTAATGCTTCTCTTAATTGAAAGATTGCTGCATCATATCTTCCTGTGAGCATAAAATATTCAGCTCTAGACCTATGAAGACCTAATATGTTTCCTGCTAGACCTTGAGCTTCTGCAAGTTGATACCAAACAGAAGGATCCGAAGGTCTATTTCTGCTTAATTCGCTTAAAATTATTTCAGCCTCTCTTGCTTGATTGTTTTGTAAGTAAGCTTTGGAAAGAATTTTTGAAATTGCGTAATTACTTTTGTTCAAACTTAATAATGTTTCACCTACTGATACGGCTTCAAAGTTATTTTCTTCCTCTAAATGAAGTTCCATTAAGGTGGTTTGCAAAATTAAGTTATTTGGAAATTGATCAAGTAAAGCTCTAAGAAGTTTAAATGCTGAAGGAAAGTTTTTTAATTTTTTGTGAGATAAAACCAAGCCATACTCAGCTGCTACAATTGATTTTTGATTAATACTAGAAAGTAATATTTTTTCATATTCCTTGATCAGATCTCTGGGATTATTTGATGATGAAACAATTGATCTGGCTTTAATTAAGTAAAAATCTAAAGAATCTCTGTATTCTCCTCTAGACTCTATAGAATTTTCTCTTAGTCGAGCATCAGTAATTCTTTCTTTCGGAAGAGGATGGCTCATAAGATAAGAAAATTCCTCATCATTTGCTCCCCTTGATCTTTGAAGCTTCTGGAACATACTAGACATCCCTTTTGGGTCAAATCCAGCTCTAACAAGATTATTAAAACCAATTCTATCCGCCTCTTTTTCGTTACTTCTGGTGTAATTAATTGAAAGTTGCTGAATAAGAGCGGGGCCGAGGTATATTCCTTCTGGACTTCCTGAGGCTGCTGCAACTGCTACGCTTCCTAAAATTAAAAGAGCATTTCCCAAAGCAGTGACTTGAGATTGAGATCTTGCAAAATGTCTTTGACTTAAATGAGCTAATTCGTGACACATCACTGACGCAAATTCTGATTCAAAATCAGTTTTAAGGAACATGCCTTTGTTAATTCCAATTATTCCTCCCGGTGCGGCAAATGCATTAATTGATTCATCATCAATTACTACAAATTCATATCTTCTATCTCTTACTTCACTAGTTTCAGAAATTCTGTAAATTAAATCTTCTATGTAAGTGGTTGTTAGAGGATCTTCATACTCTTTTACGGATGATCTAAAAATTGAAAGCCATAATCTTCCCAAGTCGTATTCTCCTGACAAAGAGATTGAAGCTGAAGAGGGGTCACCTAACAATGGAAGATTATCTTCCGATTGATTTAAAGAAATAGAAGAGAAGGTTAAAAGTAAAAATATATAAAAATATTTCATTTAAAAAAAGTATAATTCCTAAGATATTTTAATTAAATATCGCCTTATTTAATATGGTCAAATTCTTAAAAAATTTCTTTGATACTTATTTTTTTAAAGAAGAGCAATATGCAGCTTTGGTTTTGTTACTTATAGCGCTAGTTTTAATTTATTTTGTTGGAAGCTTAATAACCCCTTTTTTCATTGCGTTATTGATTGCTTATTTATTAAATGGAGCAATGGCTTTTTTTGGCTCTAGGGGCGCGTCAAAAAAAACTTCATTGTCTCTAGCATTTATAATCTTTACTGCCTTTTATGTTTCTATTTTTTTGCTACTTCCTTTAATCACCTCTCAGATTGGATCATTAATTAATGAACTTCCTGCTATTGCAAATTATGTTGAAAACCTTGCTCAAAATTTATTAAAAGCTTATCCGGAACTTTTTTCACAAAGCCAGGTTGATGGGTTAGCAGGAAGTATTACCTCTTTCTTTCCTGCTATTGCGGAGCAAATTCTAATCCAAATGAATGCAGGTTTTTCTGCAATGATGAACGCATTGATATACATAATTTTGATTCCTTTTTTTGTTTTTTTCTTTTTGAAAGATAAAAATGAAATGATTGAATATGCTACTTATTTCCTTCCTAAAAATTCTCAGCTTTTATCTACACTTTGGTCTGATTTAAATATTCAATTATTTGGTTACATCAGAGGTAAAGCCTTAGAAATGATAATTGTCGGATGCATTACTTCATTAGTTTTTGCATTAATAGGAGTTAACTATTCAATACTATTGGGAATTATGGTTGGCTTGTCGGTTCTTGTCCCTCTATTTGGAGCAATTATCGTTACCATTCCTGTCGTAGCTATAGGTTTGTTTCAGTACGGTTTAGAATCTACTTTCTTTATATTTTTAGCAAGTTATTTAATTATTCAAGCATTAGATGGAAACTTTTTATTTCCATTGTTATTGGGAAGAGAGGTAAATTTGCATCCCGTTTTGATTATATTAGCAATTTTAATTTTTGGAGGTATTTGGGGCTTTTGGGGCCTTTTATTGGCTGTACCAATTGCTACTTTTATAAGGGCTATTTTGAGAGCTTGGCCAAAAAAAGAATTAGCTAGTTGAGCTAATTGCTTCTAAAACTTCATCTGCATGTCCTGGAACTTTTACTTTTCTCCACTCTTTAACTAATTTACCTTTTTCGTCAATTAGAAAGGTACTTCTTTCGATTCCCATGTATTTTTTTCCATACATATTTTTTTCTTTGATGACGTCAAAAAGATTACAAAGAGACTCTTCTGGGTCAGAAATTAGTTCAAAAGGAAATTTATATTTTTCAATAAAGCCTTCATGAGATTTTATGCTTTCTCTTGAAACTCCAAAGATTTCTGTATTGAGCTTCTTAAATTGAGGATATAGATCTCTAAAATTTTCACCTTCTGTAGTGCACCCAGGAGTGTTATCTTTAGGATAAAAATAGATTACAACCTTTTTTCCTAGGAGATCTTTTGAATTTAGTTCCGATTTTCCTGTCACTGATACCTTGAAATTAGGAACTTTTTTGTTAATTTCGACTTTCATATTAAGAATTAAATTATTAATTAAAATTAATATAAAATAAAGCATTTAATGAAGATTTCAGGCGCAATTACAGCATTAGCTACTCCAATGAAGGTTGATGGATCATTGGACTTCTTATCTCTTGAAAGATTAATTGAGTTTCAAATCTCAGAGGGAATAAATGCCTTAGTTGCCGTTGGAACTACAGGGGAATCTGCAACAGTTGATGTCAAGGAACATTTAGAAATTATTGATTTTTTTATAAAAATTTCAAATGGAAGAGTTCCAATTATTGCTGGAACTGGAGCAAATTCAACAAAAGAGGCTATAGAGCTAACGGAAGAAGCAAGGTTGTTAGGAGCTGATGCAGCTTTATTAGTATCGCCTTATTATAATAAACCAACTCAAGAAGGTCTTTTTCAGCATTTTTCTGAAATTGCAGACACCGTTGATTTACCTCAAATTATTTATAATGTTCCCTCAAGGACTGCAAGCAATATTGAAGTTGATACAGTAGAAAGATTGTGTTCAAACAAAAATATAATAGGAATTAAAGACGCTACAGGAGATCTTAATATTTTTGAAGATCTTAAAAGACAATGTTCGTTTGAAATTAATTCTGGCAACTTTGCTATTTATTCCGGAGATGATGAAACATCTTTTGATTTAATTTCTCGAGGCGGACATGGAACAATATCAGTAACTTCAAATATACTTCCAAAATTAGTCTCAGAAATGTATGAGGCTGCAAAAAATAATTCCCAACCAGGAGATGAAATTAACAAAAAATTATCTAAAATAAATAAACTTTTATTCTTAGAATCAAATCCAATACCCGTAAAATTTGCTTTATATTTGATGGGTATAATAGACAAAGGGATAAGACTCCCCTTAACTTGGTTAGATGAAAAATTTCATCAAGACATTCAGAATGAATTAAAAAATCTTGAATTAATTTAAATGAAGTTATTAATATTTTTCTTTTCAGTTTCTCTTTTGGCATCTTGTGCAACCGATCCTTCGGATGATAGGTCTAATAAATATTTAAATGAAAAAAATAATAAAACCTTAGGAGAAATAATTGATAAAGAAATAAATGATTCAATAGATTTTTATCCAATACCTGATACAGAAGTAAATGTTTCATTGCAGACCTACGATTTACCTATGCCAAATCAATTTTTTTCAGCAGAAAATAAAAATGAAATTAGATTGCACTCCTTAGGGGAGATTAGATGGATTTATGTTGGTTTAGAGCCCAGCAAAGTATGGCCCATCTTAAAAGAGTATTTAGAAAGTGATGACCTTAAGTTAGGGGTTATAGATCCAAACAAAGGAATTATGGAAAGCAAAACTTTTGATTATTTAGGTAAATTATCTAAATTTGAGTATAAATTAGAAAGAGGGCTCCAAAGAGAAAGCTCTGAGTTATTTATTTCTCATTTAGTTCAAGAAAACGATAATTGGATAAAAGTAAAATTAGACAAGGAATTAGTAGAAAATAATTCTAAAAAATTACTAGACTATTTTGGCAATTCTGGCCCAATAAGTGGTACTTCGTTAATTGCCTTAAATTTGAATAATGAGGACAAAGCAATAGTTTTTGAAGATGAAGAGGACGGAGAAATAAAAATAAAGGTTATGATAGGTTTTCCAAGAGCTTGGGCTGCAGTTGAAAGGTCAATTAAAATTGCTGGTTTAGATTTAATAGATAAAAACAGAGAAGAAGGAAAATTTTATTTATCTATCAAAGGAGACTCTTCTTTTTTTAGGAGAAATGATAGTGATCAAATAATCCAAGTAAGAATTAATAAAATTGAGGAAAATATTTCAATAATTTCTGTTTTCATGGAAAATAAAGACCTAGAAACTTCCCGTGAAATTATTTCTCAAATAAACCAAGCACTTACTTAAACATGTTAGAAAGAAAAGAATTACTTAAGACAGGGAAAGCAAAATCTCTTTATCACACAGATGATCCATCAAAATTAATTATGGAATACAAAGATGATACATCGGCTTTTGACGGAAAAAAAATTGAACTAATAGCTGGAAAGGGAACAGTTAATAATAGGTTCAATAGCCACATTATGGAACACTTAAAAAAGAATGATATTCCCAATCATCATTTAGAAGTTTCAAATCCTAATGAAAGTGTAGTCTTATCTTTGGATATGTTTCCAATAGAATGTGTTGTAAGGAATTTTGCTGCAGGAAGTATCTGCAAAAGACTAGGTTTAGAGGAGGGTATGAAAATGGATCCTCCGATTTTCGAATTTTTTTATAAAGATGATGACCTTGGAGACCCATTAATAAACGACTGTCACATTACTGCCTTTGGGTGGGCTAAAGAAAAAGATATAGAGGTAATGAAAGAATTAACTTTAAAAACAAATTCAATATTGGTTTCTCTTTTTGATGCAGCGGATTTAATCTTAGTAGATTTTAAAATTGAATTTGGTTTAGTTGATGGAAAAATTTTATTAGGTGACGAATTTACTCCTGATGGTTGCAGGGTATGGGATAAAGAGACTAAAAAGAAACTTGATAAAGACAGATTTAGGTTAGGACTTGGCGATGTTGTCGAATCTTATCAGGAGATAGCTCATAGATTAGGGATAGACCTAACTTAAACTCTCATTTATTTTTTCTAGAACTTTTTCTCCAGGACAAAGCTCATCTTGCTTTAGTTGATTGAGAGGTGTTTTTGTGAGGTTTAATGTTTCATGTAAATCTTCAGAAGATTCATCAAAATAAAGTAAACCAGTAAGTAGTTTTCCTTCTTCACTCTTCTCACGAATATAGTTTAGAGAATTACCTGGATTAGTTGGATCAAATTTTGAATTTACTTTTTCTAAAGCAATTTTCGAGCCATCATGAAGATTCACTTCAACCGAAGAACCTGATTTATATGATGTAGTTATTTCTTCTCCAAGAGGAACAAAATCGGTCTTTCCGACTGCCTCATTATGATTTCTAATGTAATCGTAACTTTTCGTTGAAGAATCATGATTATTAAAAGTTACACAAGGGCTGATAATATCTAGCAAAGCAAAGCCTTTATGTTGAATCGCACCTTTAATTAGAGGAATAAGTTGATCTCTATCTCCTGAAAAACTTCTTGCAACGTAACTAGCACCTAATTGGATTGCCATAGATGCTAAATCTATAGGTTTGAATAGGTTATCTTCCCCATATTTATTCTTAGACTCTAGGTCGTTTGTAGCAGAAAATTGGCCCTTTGTGAGTCCATAAGTACCATTATTTTCGACAAAATAAACCATATTAATTTGTCTTCTTATTGCATGAATAAACTGACCAATACCAATTGATGCACTGTCACCGTCTCCAGAAATACCAAGATAAAGTAAATCACCGTTAGCACAATTTGCACCTGTAGCAACTGAGGGCATTCTTCCATGAACTGAATTAAATCCATGAGATTGATTTAAAAAATAAGCAGGAGCTTTGGAGGAACAGCCAATACCAGAAAGTTTAGCCACTTTATAAGCTTCAATGTTTAATTGGAAACATGCCTCAATTATGCAAGCACTTATTGAATCGTGACCACAACCAGCACATAAAGTTGATATAGCTCCCTCGTAGTCTCTTCTGGTAAGCCCAAGTTTATTTTTTTCAAGCCTAGGGTGATGATTTATTGGTTTTAAAAAAGACATTGTTAACGCTCTTTAATATTTTTGTGAGATTTATAATTAACTTCTCGTTCAGAAACTTTGTTTACAATGTATGCAGCCTCAATAGGATCTCCAGTAAAGTGAACAAGAGGCCTTAAAACTTCTGCCGAGATTCCACCTTCTGCCATAATCAATGTTCTCATTTGACTATCTCTATTTTGTTCAACAACATAAATTCGGTCATGATTTGCAATAAACTCCCAGACATCAAGATTAAAAGGGAAAGATCTGATTTGCATTAAATCAACATTAATATTTTTAGTCTTTAAAATATCCTTCGCTTCTAGAACTGCAGGTTTAGAGCTTCCATAGAAGATAATTCCACAGCTATCCTCACCATTTATTTCTATTAACGGTTCAGGAACAAGTTCAGAAGCAGTTCTAAATTTTCTCATAAGTCTCATCAAAGTTTCAGCATTTACATTTCCATCTTCAGTGTATCTAGCATATTCATCATGAGATGTGCCTCTAGTAAAGTAAGCTCCTTTTTCTGGATGGGTTCCAGGATAAGTTCGGTAACAAATGCCATCATTATCAGAATCTAAATATCTTCCGTAAGATTCCAATTTTTCTAAATCTTCATAATTTAGCACTTTACCTCTGTTGTAAGCGATGGAATCATCCCAATCAAATTTTTCGCAAACCCAGTCATTCATTCCCATATCTAAATCGCTGACAACAAAAACGGGAGTCTGAAGTTGATCAGCCAAATCAAAAGCTTTTGCAGAAAAATCAAAACAATCTTTAGGATCTGCTGGAAAGAGTAAAACGTGTTTGGTATCTCCATGAGAAGCGTAAGCACATGCTAAAACATCGGATTGTTGTGTCCTTGTTGGCATACCTGTGGAAGGCCCTCCTCGCTGTACATTAAAAACTACAAGGGGAATTTCAGCAAAATAGGCTAATCCTAAAAACTCACTCATTAATGAAATACCCGGACCACTAGTAGCAGTAAAAGCCCTAGCCCCATTCCAATTTGCTCCAATAGCCATTCCGACAGCAGCAAGTTCATCTTCAGCTTGAACACTTGCGTAAAGATTTTTTCCACTTCTCTCATCAACTCTATATTTTTTTGCGTACTTTTCGTAACCTTCAGCCAATGAAGTAGAAGGTGTGATAGGGTACCACGAACAAAATGTAGCTCCACCATAAACAGCACCTAGACCTGCGGCTTCATTTCCAGAGATCAGAATTTTATTTTCCAAAAGATTTCTTCTAGATAATTTTATTCCAATCGGATAATCAAGATTATTTAAAACATAATCTCTTCCTAAATTTAACGCTTTTATATTAGGTTCAATCAAAGCAGGTTTATTTGCAAATTGTTCTGAAATAATTGTTTCTAAAACCTCATATTCAATTTCCATCAAAGCAGATAAAGCTCCAACATAGGCTATGTTTTTAAAAAGTGCTCTTTGTTTAGGATTCTTAAATGAATCAACGCAAAGTTGAGTTAAAGGTATTTCGATAATATTAATATCAGATCTGTTAAAGTTTCTTTTCCAAGTAGAATCATAAAGAAGATAACCTCCTTCAGAAATTTCATCTATATCTTTCGAATAACTTTGAGGATTCATAGCAACGGCAATATCAACTCCTCCTCTTTGACCTAAATAACCCTTTTCACTTACTCTTACTTCAAACCAGGTGGGTAAACCTTGAATATTTGAAGGAAAAATATTTTTTGGACTTACAGGAATACCCATTCTAAAAATTGCTTTTGCAAACATTTGATTAGCACTAGCCGAACCAGTTCCATTCACATTTGCAAATTTAATTACGAAATCGTTGACTGATTCAATAGATTGAAAGGATTTGGGCTCAAGCATTAGGCAACTTCTTTTACTTTGATTTTGTTATTAAGAGTATGGCCCTCTATATATTTATGTTTTTTCATATCCCATGCTCCAGTAGGACATCTTTCTGCACAAAGTCCACAGTGAACACACATGTCTTCATCCTTAACCATTCTCCTCTTTGTTTTTAACTCACCTGAGACATAAAGACTTTGATCTAAATTAAGAGCTGGAACTCTAAGTTTTCCTCTTATTTCTTGCTCAGTGTCATTATCAATGAAATTAATACAATCAGTAGGGCAAATATCTACACAAGCATCACATTCAATACATAAATCTTCTTCAAAAACAGTTTGCATATCGCAATTTAGACATCTTTGGGCTTCTTCTAAGGCTAGTTTTTCATCAAAGCCTAGTTCTACTTCCATTTTTAAGTCATCTAAAGCTTTTGATAGATCAGCATGAGGAACTTCAAACCTTTTTGCCTGAGATATATCGTTATCATAAGACCATTCATGTATCCCCATTTTTTGACTTACTAGATTTGTGATTGGGTCAGGTCTATTGTTCAAGTCTACATTTGAACAAAAATTATCAATAGAAATCGCTGCTTGATGACCATGTGATACTGCCCATATTATATTTTCAGGACCCCAAGCTGCATCGCCTCCAAAGAAAACCTTAGGATGGGAAGATTGCATAGTAGTCTTATCAACAACAGGCATATCCCACTCTCCAAACTCAATACCAATATCTTTTCTGATCCAAGGGAATGCATTATCTTGACCAATGGCTAGAAGAACATCATCGCATTCGTATATAACTTC
>Ga0207916_1000028_pt1 | contig 21958 bp, 26 predicted proteins | sample DeeseametaMP1141_FD_184194 | JGI IMG/M metagenome (GOLD analysis project Ga0207916, IMG submission 184194) | Marine microbial communities from the Deep Indian Ocean - MP1141 (SPAdes) | ecosystem: Environmental > Aquatic > Marine > Oceanic | place: South Indian Ocean | collected 2011-03-05 | reverse complement strand
AAATACATTAAATATTGCTGAGTTTTTCCAGTTTGAATTAATTTAACCTTGCTTCCAATTGTATCTGTCCCTGAAGAGGATAAATTCAGTACCTTGTCGATTCCTTCTTGATCCAGATTCTTATAGACTATATCACCAGCTTTAGATGCAGTTACTCCAACACCGTTGACAAATCTGTCGAGAATATTTGTATTGAATGAATCAATAAATTTTGCAAAAGTAATTTTTACTGGATCGATTATGAATTTGAAGTAGAAAAAATCTAAATAATATTTATTCTCTAATATTTTCCAAATAGGTTTTATTTTGATTTTTTGATCTCCATCTACGGCCTTTCCAGATAATTGATATACGTAATACGCAAGTCCTATCCCAAAAATTCCTGCTGAGAAACCACTAAACATTGCAACTAGATCGAAGGATTCCGGATGATATTCTACAATAGCATTTTTCCTTGTTGTAACCCATGTTGTAAAACCTGTATAAACACCTGGAATATTTACCCATCCTGCAACAATCGCAAATCCTGACAATACAATAAGGGGTATCGTCATCATTTTATCTGATTCATGTGGATGTCCATCTCCTCGATATTCTCCAAAAAAAGTTAAAAGAACTGCTCTTGTCATATAAAAAGCAGTTATAAAAGCACCCAAAACAGAAATAATAAAATAAATATTATGCCCTTCGTGATTGAGTGATGCGAGTATTTCATCTTTTGAGAAAAAACCAGCTAATGGTGGAAGTCCTGCAAGTGCAACTGTCCCGATGATGAAAGTTGAAAATGTTCTTGGCATTTCTTTTCTTAGTCCCCCCATTTCCGACATATTATTTGTATGAACTGCATGAATTACTGAACCAGCACCTAAAAATAATAAAGCTTTAAAAAAAGCATGAGTCCAAAGATGGAAAAGTCCAGCAGTATATGCTCCCGAGCCCATGGCTGTCACCATGTATCCAAGTTGACTAACGGTTGAATATGCCAAAACTTTTTTCAAGTCATCTTGTACAACCGCTACCAAGCCTGCTCCTAAAAGTGTAATAACTCCAAATAAAAGAACTACATCCAGTGCCTCTGATGCCATACCTTGATAAAAAGGAAACATCCTTCCAAGAAGATAAACTCCTGCAGTAACCATTGTTGCTGCGTGCATCAGTGCTGAAACTGGAGTTGGACCAGCCATTGCGTCAGGTAGCCAGACGTGAAGTGGAAATTGAGCACTTTTACCCATTGCCCCAATAAAAAGGAGAACTCCTCCTAAATAAGCCACCGTCTTTATGTCTTCATAGTCATGAGTTGATTGATATAAAATTTCAGAAATCCTAAGTGTTTTAGTAGATAGTGCAAGAACAATAATTCCGATCATTAAACCTATGTCAGCAATTTTATTAGTGATAAAAGCTTTCATAGCTGCAGATGAATTTTCTTTTTTCTCCCAGTAATGGCCTATAAGTAAATATGAACAAACTCCAACAAGTTCCCAGCCAATTAAAAGTTGAAGAAGAGTTGGAGAAGATACTAAAACCAACATGCTTCCAGCGAATAAAGTTAATGAGGTAAAAAAGAATGTGTAACGTATTTCACCTTGCATATAGTTTGTTGCATATACAAATACTAAAGATGAAACAGTTCCAACTACAAAATACATCATTATTGATAATCCATCTACAACCCAACCAAATTCAAGATCGTAAGACCCTATACTTCCAACATTGATAAAAAATTCGTTAGCAATGCCTTTAGTCGCATGTTCATAAAGTAAAGCTGAACTATATAAAAATATAAATAAGACTGTTCCTAAAGCTAATTCAGCTCCCTTTAAAGGAAGATATTTACCTAGAAAAGTTATAAACAAAGCTGCAAGAAAAGGTAGTACAACAATTAACCACGTAAATTCTGCAATTAAGCCACCATCTGTATATTCTGGTTTTCCTTCTGCAAGAAAATTTACAAAATTTTGATTTACCATTTCATCAAATCGAATTCATTAATATTTGCAGTTTCTCGATTCCGAAAAAGCATTAATACAATTGCTAATCCAATACCAACTTCGGCTGCGGCGATTGTGATAATAAATATCGAAAATATTTGACCATTTAAAAAAACATCTGAAAGCATCGCGTTAAATGCAACAAAATTTATATTTACGGAATTAAGAATTAGCTCAATTGAAAGCAACACCATCACTGCATTTCTTCTAACAAGAATTCCATAGATTCCTATGGAAAATAATGCTGCTGCTGCAATAAGTATGGGTTGAATGCTCATATTTGGTCTTCGTCCATTAATGCATTATCTTTTCTTGCTAGTGTTATTCCGCCAATTAAAGCTCCCAATAAAACAAAAGAAACTAACTCAAAAGGAAAAACAAATCTACTTAACAAAATTTCACCTAATAGCTTAGTTGATGTTCCCTCACTAATTACAACTGTTGAATCGAATGTTTGTAAAAGAATATAAGTAAATATTCCAAAAATTGAGAGCGATATCAAAGTAGCAAATAGTTTGTTTTGATCATTATCTAATTCAGCATTTGGACCTAAAGGAGCTCTTGTAATCATCACCCCGAATAAAAATAAAACAATCACTGCTCCTATATATACAAGAACTAGTACCAAAGCAACAAACTCTGCAGATAATAAAATGAATAAAATAGCGGTAGTAGCTAGCGTAAAAACTAAAAATATAGCAGCATGAATAACATTTGAAGTAGTCACTACTTTTATTCCACTAAGTAGAAGCAACAATAAAAGAAAATATGAAAATATGTCTATTGCTTCCATTAGCTCTCTAAGCCTGGACTTTCAGGAACAGTCTTTAACCATTCATCAAGTCTGTCTTTGTCGTGAAGCATATCTCCCATAGAAAACTCGGAATATTCATATTCAGGTGACCAGAACAAGGCATCAAAAGGACACACCTCAACACAGATTCCACAATACATACAAAGTGCATAATCAATATCGAAGCGATCAAGTACTGCTCTGCTTCTTTGGCGCCCCCCTGGTTTTGAAGGTGGTTGTAATTCTTTGTGACCCTCTATGTAAATACACCAGTCTGGGCAAGATCTTGCACACAACATGCAACTTGTACAAGCTTCTGAGTCTAGAGCAATTACTCCTCTTGTTCTTGGTGCAAGAACTTCCTTTTCAAAAGGATAATTGACGTTTGGATTTTCAAAAAAAGGAAGAAGGGTTTTAAACATATTGCCAATAACGATTTTTAATCCAATCAAAAATCCAGGAATCCTTGGTTTAAATTTTTGCATTAAAAAACTACCTTCATGATTGCCGTAACCATTATATTCAAAAGGGAGAGAGGTATAAGCACTTTCCAAGCTAGAGTCTGAAGTTGATCTTCCCTGAATCGCGGAAATGACCATCGTATAGCAATAAGAAGAAACGCTAATGTAAATGTCTTTCCAATTAAAACCAGTGGACCATAAAAGTTAACCCATTCTGTCGGTAAAAGTGGAATATGATACCCACCTAAGAAAAGAGTTGAGGCAATTGCACACATTACAAATAAATTTATATATTCAGAAATATAAAAAATTAGAAATCTAATCCCAGAATATTCTGTCATAAAGCCCATAGTTAATTCAGATTCGCCAATTGGCATATCAAATGGTGTTCTCATCATTTCAGCAGTTGCAGCAATCATAAAAATAATAAAAGCAATACCCTGTCCTGCTATTACAAATGGAAATCCAAATTCAATCTGTTTTTCAACTATTCCAACTGTTGACATAGTTTCAGCTTGTATAACGACACCAACTACAGATAAAATTAGTGGCAATTCATAGGCAATAAGTTGTCCCGCTGCTCTTAAACCACCCATTAGTGAAAATTTGTTTGCGGAGGACCATCCAGCGGTAAGCACTCCGATAGTGGAGATGGAGCTGATTGCAAGTAAAAAGAAAACTCCTAATTCCAGATCGCGGACAATTAATGTTGGACTTAATGGAATAATTGTGAAAAGGCCTACTACAGCAGCTATAACCCAAGCTGGCGCCCACTTAAATACGGGCTCATCAACATCTTTTGGAATGATCGTTTCCTTTTGAAAATATTTTGCAGCTGTTGCAAGTGGAAATATAAATCCTCTTAAACCAACATGAAGTGGTCCAGGTCTCCTTTGCATCCAGGCAGAACCTTTGACCTCTAGCAAAGTTAGTCCTAAAGCCATAACTGGAGCTGTCGCTAAAACAACCAAAACTTTGATAAGTAGTTCACTACTAAAACTCATCTATCAACATCTCCAAGAACAAAATCTAAACTACCCATTATTGCTATCAAGTCAGGAAGCAATGCCCCTTCAAGCATGATTGGCAAAATTGAAATGTTACTAAATGAAGCTGTTCTTATTTTTAACCTATATGGTCCTAAACCACCTTCAGAAATAATATAATATCCCATTTCACCCTTTGGATTTTCTGCTCTTACATATGTTTGTCCTTTAGGAACTTTTATAACTTTTGGTACCTTTGCTTGAATTGGTCCAGAAGGCATGTCTTCAATTGCTTGTAAAATAATTTTTGCAGATTCTCTCATCTCAGATGTTCTTACAGACCATCTGTCAAAACAGTCACCATTTTCACCTATTGGTATTTCAAAATCAAATTTGTCATATGGCAAGTAATCTGATTGTTTTCTCAGGTCGAACTCAACACCTGATGCCCTTAATATTGGTCCAGACACTCCATACTCCTCAGCAACTTCTTTTGTTAGAATACCTACCTTTTTTGTTCTAGCTTGAAATACTTCATTTCCGCCTATTAAATCTTCAAATGTATCAACAGCTTTCAAAACTTTTTCCATTGCAACTTTGGTGTCATGATAAAATCCTGCTGGCAAATCCTGTATATCTTTTTTTGTTGTTGGTCCAGCACCTGCCACAGGTTTTACACCACCAATACGGTTAAAGTTTGGATGAAATCTTCCACCAGTGACCGATTCAAGCAAATCAAGAACTCTTTCTCGATCTTCCATAGCTAGGAATATAGGTGTTAGTGCACCAATCTCAAGAGGGAAGGCACCATTAAAAACAAAATGTGAACTTATTCTTGCCATTTCAGTCAAAATTAATCTAATGTATTGTGCCCTTTCAGGTACTTCAATTTCCATAAGTTTTTCTGCACCAGCGATAAATGGAATCTCATTTGCAAAACCTGAAACCCAATCAATTCTATTAACTAATGTTGTTACTTGTGGATAAGTTCTGACCTCTGCAAGCTTTTCATAACCTCTGTGCATGTACCCAAGAACAGGTTCAACACTGGATATTTTTTCTCCATTGACTTTAGCTACTAACCTTAAAACTCCATGAGTTGATGGATGCTGAGGGCCAATATTTAAAGTCATATCCTCTGTTTCAATTTCTACAGAAACTGATGCTTCAGATAAAAATGGCATATTGTTTGGATCCATAGTTTGAGACATTAACTACCTTTTTCTTCTACAACGATACTCTCTTCAGGCATGCCTTCAACATCAACATCACCTGGCCAAGGTTTTACTTCTCTACTAATTAGTTCAAAAGATTTCAAAAGAGGATTTCCCTCATAATCATCAGGTAAGTAAAGTTTTGTGAGATTTGGATGGTTCAAGAAATTTATTCCAAACATTTCACATGCTTCTCGCTCATGCCAGTTAGCACCAGCAAATACATCAACTAAAGATTCAATCTCAGCATTTTCTTTAGAAATTACTGTTGAAGAAATAACTAAATTATTTGAATTTGTTTGAGAAAGACAACTAAGTATTTCAAAACTTGGTGTTACAGGTTCTTTGGGTGCATCCCCAGTTTTTACTTCATTGTCCCAATCAACCGCTGACAACCAATTAAAAAAACTTAGATTAAAATCTTTTTTTAAAATTTTATGAGTATCAATCCAAGATGAGATATCAACATTTATTTTTAAAGTATCAAAGTTATAAGACGTGTTTTTAAAAGAACTTTGTATTGAATTTATAAATTCGTTTTGGTCAGACTGGTTCAATGTCTTTCTCTCTCCACTTTTCATTCATATTTTCACCTTTTATTTTTTTCTGAAGTAAAACAATTCCCTCTTGCAGTGCTTCTGGTCGAGGTGGGCAACCTGGGACATATACATCCACTGGTATGAGCTGATCAACACCCTTTGTAACTGAATATGAGTCCCAATAAGGACCCCCACTATTAGAACAAGAACCCATAGAAATGACATATTTTGGTTCAGGCATTTGATCATATAATCTTTTTACAGAAGGTGCCATTTTGTCTGTTACAGTACCTGCAACTACCATTAAGTCAGCTTGTCTTGGAGATGCAGGAAGAGGTATGATTCCTAATCTCATAAAATCATGTCTTGGTCCGCTAGCAGCCATTACTTCGATGGCACAACAGGCTAGTCCAAATTGAAAATACCACATATCATAAGCTCGCGCCCAGTTAAGTATTTTAGAAATAGGTTTAGGAACTCCAAATTTGTCGATTACTCCCATTTCAAAACATCCTTTCTAATTGCATAAATTAAACCAAGAAGAAGAATAAAAATAAAAATAAACATCTCAATTAAACCAAAATATCCAAGATTCTCCAGATTTAATGCCCATGGAAAGATAAATACAGCCTCAACATCAAATATTACAAAAAGTAACCCAAAGATATAGTACCTAACATATGTTTGGCTCCATCCCCCTCCAACAGGATCTACACCACACTCATAAGTCTTAATTTTTTCTGGAGTAGGTTTCTTTGGACTAAGCAATGCAGATAAAGAAATAAAAACTAAAAACAATAAGAGTCCCAAACCTATCATTGCTCCAACCGTTACGTAATCTTGAAAATAAGAAATCATATATTAACTTTAGTATGCTTCTAAAATTTTAGTTTTTTTTAAAACATCGGTGGAATTCTTTTGTAAAATTTTTTGATGGATAAAAAAGAATTTCTCAATTCTCCAAACATAACAGACTTGATAAAAACAATTGTGAACAAATTATGTTCTGAAGAGGTTTTCAAATCAGATAGTAAATTACGTTTGAAGAAATATGAAAGCTCAATGAAAAAAATCAACTTCATATTAGTAGATGGCCTTGGTAGTAAAAATATTGAGAATTTAGACAATATACTTACACAAAACCAGACTGATGAAATTGTCTCAACATTTCCAAGTTCAACAAGTGTTGCTCTGGGATCAGTCAATTTAGGAAGTGACCCGATAGAAAATGGATTGATTGGATATTACCATTTTGATAAATCCGAAAATAAATTAATTAATACATTGAATTGGAGAGGTTCGGAAAATTATTTACAAGATAAAAAATTTTTTTCTAATCAAAAAACAATTTGGAACATTCTCAATGAAAAAAATATAGTTTTTAATGTCATTCAACCTAAAGATTTAATCAACACATCTTTATCAAAACATTTATATAGAGGAGCAAATCAAATTGGATATGAAAGTTTAGATGAACTTGGAGAAATATTCACCCTTCCAAATATTTTAGATAATCAATTTAACTTTTTATATTATCCCGTGATTGATGTTGCTGCACATGTTTATGGTACAAATAGCGAAGAATGGTTAATAGAAGTTAAAAAGTTTTCTGAGTTTCTATCGGAAATAACAAAAAGTGATGAGGGTCGATACACTTGTTTAACAGCTGATCATGGTGTCATAAACGTAAATGATAAAAATAGACACAAGATTATATATGATGATTCAGTAAAGATTTATGGAGACCAAAGATCGGTATATATAAATGGAGATATAAAAAAAATAAAAAATATCTTTAAGAATATCCCTGGACATTTCCTAGAAAAACAAGAAATAGAATCACTTATTGGATTGCCAAATGACGATGAAAGAAATAACTTTTTTCCTGAACATGTGTTCTTACTTGATGATGGTCATATTATTTTTCCAAATCACCTGAGTGCAAATTTAAGAGGATACCACGGAGGACTTTCACCCAAAGAAGTCGCCATCCCATTAATTGAGATTGTAAGTTAAAAATGGTTTTGTCATATATAGGTATGGTTTTTATTTTTGTTTTAATGTTTTTTTTAATTAAAAAAATTAAATAATTTAATTAGGTTGGTAGGTTCCAAAGAATACTTGCCACGCTAAAGCTGTTTTTGCTAAAAGACTCAACCATATATATGCTCTTTCTCCATACAAATAGTCTTTCCATTTTCCAACACCTTTATATTGGAGAACCATATTTATGGAAAAAGTATTGAAGAATAAAAATATACTTACAAATATCCAAACAACAAATTGAGGAACTCCTTGTGGATTGGAATCAGTTGCTACTCCGTCACCTATCAGATTGATAAATATAAATATCCATGGTGTAACACCAACTAAACACCCCATAATGTAACTTGTCCAATCAACTTTATCTGTATATTGATTATTAACTTCCATCATCCACCCAAACCAACACATGGCAGCATTCATAAAGAAAATTCCAAGAAGGGCCCAAACATCATAAATTCCAACAAGTAATGCAATAAGGACAATCATTACAGAAGCGCTTATTGAATATTCAATCCATCTAACTTTGTTGATTCCTTTTGCAAGATCTTCTTGATATTTATTATAAAATGGCCCAGAAATCAAAAAATGTGCAACAGCAGAAGCTAACAAAAATGTAGCCACAGCTGGTCCAAAGTTCGTTATTTCTCTCCAGATTTCTAATTCTGGTACAAGTGCAAAAGATGAGGGATCTTCCGGGCTGCCTACACCAACCAGTTGAGTAAGTGTAATAGGTACAACAAAATCTGAATTTACAACAGTTCCTAGCCAAAATAATCCAGACCCTTGAATCAAGTGCATGAAGCCCATGATGATATTAAAACGTCTTAGTTTTCTTATTTTTTCAGATATCAAATTCCCCCCTTTGACACTCACATATTAATATGGAATTTACAAACATCTACTTAAATATGAATAAACAAGAAATGTATCAAGAAATTCAAAAAATGCTTAATGAAATTGAGGTTATCTCAAAATCTCTATCCTCATCAAGGGAATTTATTTCAGAAAATTCTAATAAAAGAGCTAAAGAGAGATTATCTGAAATAGAAAGCGATTTACAAAATATTGCAGGTAAAATTTCAAAAATTAATTCAGCGCTTTGATGGAAAAGTAGTAACTTCAGTTACATCGATACATACTTGATCCCCTGGCTCAAAAATCATTGAAGGTAAGGATCTTGCTCTAAAAACTTCACCATTTTTGTTTTCAAATGAGATTACTTGATCATGTCCATAGAATATACATTCTTTTACAATGTAATCCCCATTAGAGTCTAAATTAACTTCTATACATTCTGGTCTGATTGATACATCTAAGTCACCATCATATGCTGAATTGAATGTACCAAGCGAAGTTTTTACTCTTCCATTTGTAGAGGTTCCTTTTATGATATTTGGATCACCAACGGAGTTTGCTACTGTTTGACTGATAGGATTTAAGTAAATCTCTTGTGGGGTTGCGCTTTGTATGACTTTTCCGTTTTCAAGGACACTTACAATATCACAAACTGATAGTGCTTCTTCTTGATCATGTGTAACGATAATTCCGGTAGTTTTTGTTGCTCTCAATAAAGAAACAACCTCTTCTCTTAAGTCCCTGGCCATTTGTGCATCTAAACTTGTAAAAGGTTCATCCAATAATATGACTTCCGGTTTTGGCGCTAAGGCTCTTGCAATAGATACTCTTTGTTGTTGGCCTCCAGAAATATCTTGTGGATACTTATTTCTATATGGTTGTAAGTTAGTCATGTTAATTATTTCTTCTAATCTTCCATTTTTAATTTCGTCCTTTGACAGACCGAATGCAATATTTTTTTCAACAGTTAAATGAGGAAAAAGAGCGTAATCCTGAAAAACCATACCAATTTTTCTCTCTTCTGGTGGAATATTAATTTTTTTGTCATAAATTACTTTATTATGCATTTCAATTGTTCCCTCGTCAGGATTCTCAAATCCAGCCAATAGCCTTAAAGCTGTTGTTTTACCAGATCCGGAAACACCTAGGATTCCAAAAATTGAACCATACCAAATATCAATATTGAAGTCTTCTAATACGATTTCGTCGCCATAAGATTTTGATAATGATCTAGCTCGAATAATTAAATTATCAAATACCATTTTTAAACCTCTAAATTCCTAGTACTTAATATATAAGTCGGAATTGCACTTATTGCCAACAATATAAAGGCCGAAAATGCAGCTTGAGTAAATAACGCTTCAGATGCAAATGACCATACGTCAACTGCCATAGTGCTGAACTCTGTTGGTCTTAGTAGCAAGGTCTGAGGTAACTCTTTCATTGTTGAAAGAAAAACAAGTGCACCACCAGCAAATAAACCTCGATATATTAATGGGAAAGTTATTCTTCTAAATGTATCTATTTTTGACTGTCCAAGGCCAAGACTTGCCTCAATATAGGATGACTTCACTTGTTCCATTGAAGCTTGACCTCCACCTATTGCCTGAGGTAAAAAGACAATCAAATAAGAAATTACTAGTGCAAAAAAACTTTGATAAATATTAGGAAATAATTTTATGGAGATGAATAATATTGAAACACCTACTGCGAGATGAGGTAATCCATAAAGAGATAACATTATCTTTTCAAGAAGGTCACCAAATCTAGATTTGTATTGAGATATCAGAATTACGATAGGCATAGCTATAATTATTGCAAAAAAAGAGGTTGTTATTGCAGCTGTAAAAGATCCAAGAATTCCAGGAATTGAAGAACTAACATCGTTACCATAATAAATTCCTCTTATTAACCAAAAGCTCAATACACAAATTGGAATAATCAAGCCAAGAAAAACTACAAGGCCTAGAAACGAGTAAGCGATTAATTTCCCTTTACCATTAAGTAATATTTTTTTTGGTATTCTTGGCGTTCCTGATACTTTTGCAGACCTTGAGGTATCAGATCCTCTTTGAGCAAAACTAATTATTAAGGCTAGAACAATTAGAAGGCTAGAGTAAAAAATTACAGGGTCTCCAAGTATGCTCAATTCATAATATGCATAAATAGCTTTCGTAACTGTAGAATATCGCATTAATGAAACTGCTCCGAAATCAGATATAACATAAAGTCCCACCAATAATCCAGAATATATTATGGGCTTTTTAAGCCGGGGAATAACAACATTCGTATAGACTTTGAATTGATTTACGCCAAGAGAACGGGCAGCATCTTCAACTGTTGAATCAAGATTCCTCAATGCACTTGTGCAAATGAGCTGTACATAAGGGTAAGTAAACAAAGTTAAAACTAACCAACTTCCTAAAAAACCCTCTATTCCAGCGATTTCATTAATACCGTACCTGTTAAAAATTTGAACGAATAATCCTTTGGGAGAAAATGCTGAAATATATGTCAAGGCCCCTATATATGAGGGTATAACTAATGGAAGTGCACACAAAGTGAATAAGATTTTTGATCCAGGAAAATCAAACCTTACGGTGATAATTGATATTATTAAACCAATTATCAAGCTTGAAAATACAACAGCAAAAAATACTATTAATGTATTAAACACTAAACCAAAAACATCCCATGATTCGAAAAAACTGGAAATAGATCTTGAGAAATTAAGAAATCTCCAAAGCATATAAATTACAGGAGAAATAAATATTACTAAAATTAGCGAATTTATTGTTAACAGAGTTTTTGGGATCCTCACATTTATAAGGATATCTATGATTTTAAGTTATTAAAAGAAAAATTCTGGCCAAGTTTCCTTGGCCAGAATCTTATTCGGTTTCGAGCTTACTAGTTAATTTAATGACTGACTAGAAACCTGCCTGCGCAATCAATTCAACAGCTTTTTCCTGCCAAAGTGCTAACGCTGACCAATTTAAATTCGATGGAGAATTCAAACTGTTTATATCTGGTAATAATGCATTTGGTGTTACACCTGGTACGAGAGGGAACTCATATACGGTATTAGTAAAATGCTCTTGAGCACTTGTTGAATGTAAATATTCAATAAATGCTAAAGCTGCTGGTTTGTTTTGACTAGTTGACAAAACACCTGCACCTGCTGGCATCACCATTGCACCACAACCACCATCTAAAAACACATTCTTAATAGGAGTATCACCAGCTTCAGCCAATGTTCTCAATGTGTAATAGTGATTAATCATTCCAATGTCTAGCTCACCTGCAGCTGCGGCAGCAACTTGAGGTGAGTTCTTTGGATATTCTGTATATCCCAGTCCATTGATAGCAGTTAACCACTCAAGAACTTTTTCTTCACCATCAGACTCAATCATGCATGCAATCATTGCAATAAAAGATGAGTTTGTTGGTGCAAGTCCCAATCTATTTCTAAATTTTTCATCATTTAAACCATAAATATCAGAAGGTAATTCGGCATCTGTTACATCTCTTGTATCAACAACTAAAGATCGAGATCTTCCTGATGTACCTACCCAAAAACCATTTTTATCAACTGCCCATGATGGGACGTTATCAAGTAAATCAGCTGGCAATCTATCAAATAGACCTGCTTTGGCTACAACGCCAAGACTTACTGGATCTTGTGAAAGAAAAACATCTGCTGGACTAATTGCACCTTCAAGTTCTAAAGTCCCAGCTAGTGCAGCACTCTTTGCATATCTAACTTCAACTTTTACCCCTGAAGTAGCTTCAAAAGCAGCAATTACATCAGCAACTAAGCTTTCTTTTCTTCCACTATAAATAACAAGTGTTCCTCCAACTTCTGCCTCAGGTTCAGCCAGAGCAGCTTCAACAGCAGCGTCAATAGCTTCTTGAGAAACCTCGCCTGCTGGTCCTGCTGGTCCTGCTTCACCTGCTGGTCCTGCTTCACCTTGCTCGCCTTCGGCGGCACATGCTGCAAAAACCATGAGCATTACAGAAATCAAAGCAATAAATTTTTTGTTCATTTTTTACCTTTATTAGCTTATATTTTGTTAATAGTAGTTAACAAATAAAGTTAACAGTAATTATTTTATAATTTTTTTTATTTACCTCCTGATTACTTATTTTTGAGATAAAAAGTTACAATTAATTAACTTATGAAAAAAGCTGTTCTTCTTGTTAATTTAGGTTCACCTAGAGAATTAAACAAAAAAAGTGTAAGAAAATATCTAAATATTTTTTTATCGGATGACTATGTAGTTGACATCCCAAAATTTCTTCAACAACTTATTTTAAAGTTATTCATTTTACCTTTTAGGCCTAAACAAACATTACATGCATATTCACAAATTTGGACAGATAAAGGCTCCCCACTTATAATTTCGACATTAAAAATTAAGGAAAAGTTATCAAGAAAAACAGATTGGCATGTAGAAGTTGCGATGAGATACGAAGAGCCAAGTATTGAGTCAGCGCTTAAAAATTTACAATCTAAAGGTTATAACAAAATCTTTGTTTTACCGCTTTATCCTCATAATGCTATGTCAACTACTATTACTACTCAAGTAGAAGTGGATCGTATCGCAAAAGAAATTATTCCTGATGCTGAATTGGTATATATAAAACCTTTTTACAAAAATCAAAAATATATCAGTGCTGTTGCAAGTTCTGTTCAAAAATATCTCAATAAAGAAAAATTTGATAAGTTAATATTCAGCTACCACGGTATTCCAAAGAGGCAAGCTAAAAAGACAGACGAAACTGGATCTCACTGTTTTGCTAGCAATGAATGTTGCGAAGTTGAAGAACTTGGTTCAGCTGATTGTTACAAGGCTCACACAGTACAAGCCTCAATTAAGATCGCAAAAGAGTTAGGGCTAAATGATACAGAATGGGAAATTGCATATCAATCAAGAATTGGTCCAGGATGGTTGACGCCTTTCACTGATAAGAGATTGGAAGCTTTACCAAATGAAGGTAAATCATCAATAGGAATTCTATGTCCTTCTTTTATTTCAGATTGTTTAGAAACATTAGAAGAAATTGACATCAGGGGAAGAAAAACTTTTTTTGATGCAGGTGGAGAAAAAATGACTTACATACCTTGTTTAAATGATTCTGAAGAAACTATAAATCTTATAATTTCCATAGTTAATGATGCTGAAAGTTTAAAAGTTAAATCTTTGAAAATTGCTTGAATAAAGCACGTGGAAATATTTTTCCGCCATTACGGACTATCCACATAAAAGCTACTAGTAAGTATGCAAAAGGACATGCCATATTATTATTTTACAACAATGTTAAAATAAAAGAAATGGATAACAATATTAAAGAATTAGAGGATAATCCCAAGTTAATAACAAAGTTTGAGCCATTAGTATGGTTAGCCTTTATTGCCCTTACCGCAGTTGTAGGTTGTCCTGTATTTTAGAATTTCTCAAAATGGCGATAATGTTAATACCTGTTAACATATCTACAATATGCAAATTGATGATTTAAACTCTCAAAATATCTCAAATGAAGACCAAATATTGAGCTATGAAGAGATAGAAAAATTTCCTAAATCATTTTATACCCATGCTGAAGCCATATTTCATCTGAAAGAAGTCGGTATTGAAATAAAACAAACTCGTGTTGCTGAGTGGCTTGGTGTTAGTAGAGCAAATGTATCACAAGTAGTTGGAAGAATGCAGAATAGCGGTTTAATTGAATTTAATGATGACTTGAAACTTACTGAAACTGGGGAATGTCTTGCAAAGAATATTGCAAGAAGACATAGAATAACTGAACGATTTCTGTCTGAGATATTGAACTTACCTTGGGACCAGGTTTACGAAGAAACCTCGAGATGGGAAAATGTTTTAAGCCCGATTACTGAAAAAGCAATGTTAAAAATGTTAGGTTATCCAAAAACAGGTCCATTTGGAAACCCCATTCCATATTCAAATTATCAAGAAAAAAGTATGTTGAGTTTATTAAATGTAGAATCAAATAAAACTTACTCTATAGAAAAAATAACTGAAGAGCTGAAAAAAGACTCGTCTATGATTGATTTTCTACAAACTCATGAAATGATCCCTGGATCAACAATTAATGTTGCGGATGCAGGAGATTATTCAATAACCATCAGTACAAATAAAAATGATTATTTTGGTATTGATCAGTTTATAGCAAAAAGAGTATTTGTCGTCTGATATAATTTATGATTATTTTTAATCTGCTTAATAATTAAGATATGACAAGCTTTTTAGAACAAATTCCTAGAAATCTATTTTTATATATAGGCGTTGGTATTTTTGTTTTGATTATTCTTTATAGGTTTTTTCCAAAAGTTTTTGTCAAGATACATAAGCCATTCTTTTTTACGCTTGGTGTATTGTCATTATCACTTGGTTATATTGGAATAATAATTCCTGGCCTTCCCACAACTGTTTTTATTTTGATTGCAGCATGGGCTTTCTCAAAATGCTCAGATAGATTTACTTTATGGTTAGAAAATCATAGACTTTTCGGTCCAATGATTTTAAATTGGAAAACATACAGAGGTCTTTCAAGAAGAGCTAAAAAGCTTGCTATTTTGATGATAATTCCGACCTTCGTTTTAACCATATTTCTAGTATTTTCACTCGTTGGAGATTTAATATTTGGTTCATTTGGAATAGCCCTTTGTGTTTGGTTAGCTACAAGACCTGAGCCACCTTTAGAAACCAGTTAAAACTAATTAGCTTCTGGGATTTGATAATCTATAGGTGAAACTTTATCTAATTCAAATACATCTCTAGCTTGAGCCTCATAATTCAGACCAATTGATATTTGGTCGCCTTCTGTAACTCTGTTTCCGTTTTCATCTAATCGAGCATTAAAGGTTGCTTTTTTTCCAGATTTACAAATTGTTTTTAACTCCGTTATTTCATCTGACCAACCTAAAAGATATATACTTCCAGGAAATGGTTCTCCTCTAAAATCAGTTCTTAAGCCATAACATAAGACTGGTATTTTTAATTTGTCTACTACTAAGGAGAGCTGGAGTACTTGTTTTGGAGTAAGAAATTGAGCTTCATCAACTAAAACACAGGAGATTTTCTCTCTTTGATGTTCATGAGCTGTCCAAACATATAAATCATCTTCACCCTCGAATTTTTCTACATCCCTCTCAAGTCCAATTCGAGATGAAACCTTTCCTTCTCCAAATCTATCATCAAGTTTTGGAGTAAAAATTAATGTTTTCATGTTTCTTTCTTCATAGTTGTGAGCAGACTGAAGTAAGTTTGTACTTTTACCAGCATTCATTGCCGCATAATAAAAATAAAGTTTTGCCATGTTTTTATATTACCGTTTTATTGTTATCTTTATCCTTTTGTATCATATAAATATGGAAAATTTATTAAAGTATGGTCATATTCTAGGACTTTCAATATGGCTTGGTTCGATGGTGATGTGGGCAATGTTTGCTCCAAAATTATATAAAATTGATCCGACAAGAAATACAACAAACGTCTTAAGAAAAACCTTCAGCAATCTTTCTTGGGGTTCTTACGCATTATCTTTTCTAACTGGAGTTGGGCTATTTTTTTCAGTTGATAATCCCATGTCATCTTGGGGAAGAGAGCTTTCAGTCTTAGCTTTTGCAGGTCTTCTAATAGGGCTTCACAGCTTTGCTTCAAACTTAAGTTCAGGTATTAGAGGTATGCTTAATGGATTTATGTTAGTGAGTGCCTTAATTGTTGTATATCTAGCGACAATTTATATCTAATTTGAATTTATCAAATCTAATTCTTGCTCAGTAATAACGCCGACTCCTTGTAGGAGTATATTGCTCGAGCCTTCTTCAATTAAAAACCAATAAATTGTGTCTTCATTCGGTATATCCAGGTCATTTTTAAAAGCTTCTTTATCAAGGTAAGCAGTTATTGTTCGATTACGAATTCTATCATCCCTGATTCCAGCTCTCATTACGCCATCTAAGTAAAGCTCGTTTAATTTATTTGTTTTTCTAATTGTTGGAACCTCAATAATATTGTGAGTGGAATCTATATCATTTCCTTCCAATAAATTAATTGATTGGTCTACTAAGCCTTGATGCCATTGTTGAAACGCAACAATTATTATTAAATCTTTATCCACAAAATCATCAGGAACAATTTTCTTTTCTTTGTTTAAATTATTTCCTTCAATTGAGGGAAATTCATTAATTTCACCACTCATATATATATTTTCGCTTGATTGACAACTAATTGTAAGTAGAAAAATTAATATACATTTTTTAAATTTAAACTGGGCCAAGGACTTCCTCAAGATTTTTAATCTGTGTATTCATAAGCTTTGTCCACACTGGTCCAATGAACAAGCCTACAATTTTGAAGATTCCTTTATATTTAACTTCTACACTATAAGTTAGTTCAGTTCCTCTTGAGTTTGCTGATAAAAATATAGTGTCAATGAGCTTAAAGTTTTTTGTTTCGGCTTGTAGAGAAGCCCTTAAAGGTGCTCCCCACTCAATGACCTCATAATCTAAAACCCTTACTTTATTGTTAAAATCTGTGGTGGCTCTAAAAACAGTTCCTTCTCTTATAGGTTCATTAGTAACTAATTCTGCAGTACTAGCGGTGTCCCATTTCTCAAGATTTCGAAAATCAGCAGTAAAATTGAAGGCAGATTCAATATCGCCTTTAACGGTAATTGTTCTTGAATATGTTGGCATGTTTACATTTTAAGCGAAAGATTTTTTAGTTTGAAATAAATTTATCTAAGATTTAAAGATCTGTTTCTAAATCCTACAAAACCAATTGCTATAAATATTATTATTTTTGCTATTACAAGGATCATATCTTCAGCAACTAAACCATCTTGATAGGGATTCCCATATGCTCCAAAGGATGAAATGTTATCATCAACCCATTGAAAGAAATCATTTGTTCCTGAAAGTGAATTTGTTAAGTACTCAAAAGCCATTAAGCCTCCACCAAAGGCCCATGCCATCGAAGACTTTCCAGTGAAAGCTCCAAGTGCAAAACCGAGTGCACCAAAACTTACACCAGCTAATGCTGCTTGAAGTGTTGCTTTCATCAACGGCCCATAATCAAGTGTTTGACTAAGCTCCATTGTCGCAATCGGAATAAACATTATATTGGTCCATGCGAAGGTAACAAACAAGCCAAATATCACTGTAATGATTGCTTGTGATAAATATACTGTTGATCTTGTCATTGGCAGTGAAGCAACAAATTCAAAAGTTCCATCTTCCTCAGCTTTTGATCCCAACTTATTTAAGAGAATTATTGTCGCTGTACCAATCAAAAGTGGTACAAATGGTACTAAGAAATAGGTTGTTACCATCCCTTCTAGTGTAAAAACATTATCCCAATCTGATATTCCTAATAAACTCATCGCAGTATCATTTTCAGACATTCCCCTAAAAGCTTCTCTTTGAGTATCAATAAGTAGACTTTCTACACTTGAGTTTGCGAAAGCTAATGGAAGTATCAACAAATAAACTCCCCCAGATATTGCCCAATTTAATATGAATTTTCTAGGTACCCTAATCATATATTTTAGATAATTAAGCATTTGTTTCCTTTCTGTCATAAAACGCAAAGAAAGCATCTTCTAAATCTTTTCCTTCTTCTTCTGCTTTACTTAAAAATGTTTCATAAGTTTCATCATAAACTTTTACACCTTCTCTTAAAACGGCCATCGAGCTAGCTACTTTCTCAACTTCAGAAATTATATGAGATGATAAGAGTATGGATGCTCCATTATTTGAAAATTCTTCAACTATTTCAAAAAATGACCTCTGGTGAAATGGATCTAGGCCAGAAGTTGGCTCATCTAGAATTAAAGCTTTTGGCTTGTGTAACACTGCAAGGATTATGGCTGCTTTTTGTCTATTTCCTTTGGACAGCTCTTTAATCGAGGGGTCTACTTCTAATTCAAATTTGTCTGCTAATTCCATTGCGTAGTCAGTTGACTGTCCTCTCATATCAGCACCAAGTTTAAATAGTGATTTAGAATTGAGATTTTGTGGAAGCTGTGGGTCACCAGGAAGATATCCGATGATTTCTTTTGCTTCAACTGGATTTTCGATTGTATTGATTCCTTCAACTGTAAGAGAACCCTTCGAGGATTTTAAGAAACCCATTAAGCTTCTCATTGTTGTTGATTTTCCTGCACCATTTGGACCGAGTAAACCTTTTACTTCACCATTGTCAACAGAAATACTGATGTCAGAGACGCCTTTACCATTTTTGTATTTCATGGTTAGGTTTTTAATTTCAATCATTGTTCAATTATATAAAAAATAAATTTTTAATTTTCGCTGTCTTCAGAATTTTGTTTTTTTCTCAGCCAGGTAAGTAGAAGAGCAGGAATTAAAAACATAAGCATTTCATCCCATCCTCCTTGATGATGAAAAACTGGCGGAATATTTGTATAAATAAAAATCATAGGTAATTCTGTACAACCCATCTTGAAATATTTATCAATGTATCTGGAAGAAGGCCAAATAAGATTGTTAAGGACGCTAAAGATCCAATTAACAAATATTCTGATTTTTTAATCAAAAGCGTTTCTACGGGTTCATCTACTTTTTCAATAGTTGCTATCCAAATAGGTCTTAGATAGAAATAAAAACCAACAACTGTTGAAAGTAAAAGAATTGACACTAAAAAATATTTTTCATAGGCCCAAAGATTTGTTAATAAAATAAATTTTGAGACAAAGCCACTCGTTAGAGGTATCCCAGCTAATCCAAACATGAAAACACAAAATGAAATTCCTAAAAACCTATTATTTTTTATAAGACCTTTAATATTATCCATTTCAAAGTTAGAAGACAATTTTCCACTTATTATTGAAAATATTGTGAAAACTCCAATTAGTTGAAGAATGTAAGCAAATAAATAAAACATAGATGCACTTGTTCCGTTTACACCTGAAGTTATGCCAGAAAGAATAAAGCCAGACTGAACAACTCCACTATATGCAATAAGCCTCTTTAGATCTGATTGTACAGACGCAAAAAATGATCCAATTAAAACTGAAAGGAGAATCACTACAAAGAAAAAAGTTTGAAAATCTTCAAGAATAAATGCTATTGATACCATACACATTCTCGCTATAACAATAAAAGAAGCTACTTTGGCAATTGAAGCCATGTATCCTACGTATCCAGTTGGTGAGCCTTGATAAACATCAGGCGCCCATGATTGAAATGGAGCAGCTGCAATCTTAAACAGTAAGCCAACAAATATGAATAAGACGCCTACGAAAGTAGTTAAAGGCACAATGTCAGGTCCTGTATATGCAACCACCAAAGCAAAATCATAAAGACTCATGACAGAATATGAAACATACACCAATGCAACCCCGTAAATTAAAACACAAGAAGCCAAAGATCCAAGTAGAAAATACTTTAAAGATGCTTCATTGCTTAACTTGTCGCTTCTATTTAACCCAGCCAATGCATACAAACTTATCGATCCTATTTCAAGTCCAATAAATAACATAATTAAGTTCTCTGCATCAACCATTAGAAAGAAGCCAGAGGCACTCATCAAAATTAAAATAATAGCTTCAGAAGTTTTTTCATTTAATTTGGAGGAGGTATCCCATATTGGTAGAAAATTTAAAAATAATATCATAGCTATCAATACATTTCCAAATAATGAAAATTCATCTAGGAGGATTTTTTGAGTGAAATAGGAACTTATTCCATTTTGAAGAAACAAGCCAAATTTTAAAAATACACAAAATACTGTTACGAGTATTCCCAAAAACGTAATCCATTTCTTAACAGTGAGGCTAGTTTCAACAGTTATCGTAAAGAATAAAAGTATCAGAACAGTAATTACTAATGTAACTGAAGGAGAAATCACAATTAAATTAAACCCGATGGCTTGAGCTATTTGGCTCATTTTGAAAGTCCTATTGTGTTGTTTATTGATTCATAAATAACTGATACATCTTGAACAACATAACTTTCAATAAAGCTTGGATACAGTCCTATGAACAACATCAGGATAAGTAAAGGAGCAACTGATACAATTTCTTTTGAATTTAAATCAAGTACATTTTTGTTATCTTCATGTGTTAACTCTCCATTGAACATTCTCTGGTAAGCCCACAACATGTATATTGCAGCAAGCACAACTCCAAAAGCTGCTATTGAAGAAAGTACATTAAATGTTGGGAAACTTCCCATTAAAATCATAAACTCTCCAACAAATCCATTTAAACCAGGCAACCCTATAGAAGCAAACGAAGTAAATAGAAAAATTCCTGCATAAATAGGCATAGATTTTTTTAATCCACCAAAATCAGAGATACGTCTTGTGTGTCTTCTCTCATAAAGAAAGCCAACGAGCATGAATAGCGCGCCAGATGTAATTCCGTGATTTATCATCTGAATTACTGCTCCCTCTAAACTTAAATATCTTCCTGCCGAAATACCAAGCATTACAAAACCCATATGACTTATTGAAGAATATGCAATTAATTTCTTTATATCTATCTGAACAATAGCGACTACTGCTCCATATATAATTCCAACTACTGATAAAGTACCTATCAAGAACTGATATTCAATAAATCCCTCTGTGAAAAAAGGAATTGATACTCTTAATATTCCGTAAGCTCCGACTTTTAAAAGTACTCCAGCAAGTAAAATACTCCCTGCTGTTGGGGCCTCTACGTGTGCATCAGGCAACCAAGTATGAAGTGGAAAAATAGGGACTTTAATTAAGAAACCGAATGTAAAGAGAAGAAATAGTATTTTTGATTGACTTGAAGTTATCGATAATGAGGATAAAGAGTCAAAATCGAGTGCAAAATTTCCTGAGGAAAGATAACTCAAAACTCCTGTGTATATTGTTCCAGCAAGAATAAAAATTGATCCAAAAACTGTGTACAGAATAAACTTGATTGTTGCATATCTCCTATTTTCACCACCCCAAATTCCCATTAAGAAATACATTGGTATAAGCAAGGCTTCAAAGAAAATAAATAAAGAAATTAAATCACCTGCTAAGAATACGCCGTTCACTGAAGCTTGTAGC
>Ga0207916_1000024_pt1 | contig 22827 bp, 17 predicted proteins | sample DeeseametaMP1141_FD_184194 | JGI IMG/M metagenome (GOLD analysis project Ga0207916, IMG submission 184194) | Marine microbial communities from the Deep Indian Ocean - MP1141 (SPAdes) | ecosystem: Environmental > Aquatic > Marine > Oceanic | place: South Indian Ocean | collected 2011-03-05 | reverse complement strand
TTCATACCCTCGTAAGGATTAATTCTTATATATAAAGGATTACAGTCTGTGGTAGCGCCAATAACTTTTTGTGTTCCATGAATTTTAACTATACCAGATGATTGACCGGGTTCTTTGACAGTATCTCCCATAACAGTTGAATCATATTGATTAAAAACCCAACTTTTATCCAAATAATTCAAATTAGATAATAAAGTATTAATTATATCTTCCAATTTAATGTTGGAAAAATCAAAATCTTTGCCTTTTCTTTTTCTTGGCATATAAAATTCTCTGTCGTATTCAGGTGCATCATCAACAATTATATCTACGGGTAGGTCTACCACTTTCTTATTATTTGACTCAAACACAACTCGTTTATTATTAGTTATTTCTCCGATAACTTCATAATCTATTTGCCACTTTTGAAGAATTTCTTTCACCTTAAGATTATTTTTTTCATCAATGACTGCCAACATTCTTTCTTGGCTTTCGGATAGAAGTATCTCATATGCGCTTAATGGTTGTCTCAATGGGACTTTATCAAGATTAATTAATACACCCACATTGCCCTTCGAAGCCATTTCTACACTTGAGGAGGTAATTCCTGCAGCTCCCATATCTTGCATAGACTCTATCAATCCTAATGACATTAATTCTAAACAACCCTCCATTAAAAGTTTCTCCATAAAAGGATCACCGACTTGTACCGAAGGTCTTTTATCATCCTCGTCGTCTTCTGAAAAAACATCTGAAGCCATACTGGCGCCATGAATTCCATCTTTTCCAGTCTTAGAACCAATATAAACAATTAGACCCCCAATAGACTTAGGCTTTGAGTAAAAAATTTTATCTTTTTGAACATGACCTACAGCCATAGCATTAACCAAATTATTAAAACCATACGTTGACTCAAACTCGCACTCACCACCAATATTAGGAATTCCTATACAGTTGCCGTAGTGGCCAATTCCATGAACCACACCGTTTAATAAATATTTTGTTTTTTCACTTTCTATCAAACCAAATCTAATTGAGTCAAGAGTAGCTATTGGTCTCGCCCCCATCGTAAAAATATCTCTTAGTATTCCTCCAACACCAGTTGCAGATCCATTAAATGGTTCGATGTAACTAGGGTGGTTATGACTTTCAATTTTAAAAGCAATTCCGTCATTATCTTGTATGTCAATTATTCCAGCATTTTCTCCTGGCCCCTGAATAACTATTTCATTTTCTGTAGGAAGTTTTTTTAACCATTTTTTTGATGTCTTATAACAACAGTGTTCATTCCACATTGCTGAAAAAATTCCTAACTCTTCCATAGTTAAGTCTCTATTTAAATAGTTCTTGATGATCTTGAATTCATCTAAAGTTAAGCCGTGCTGAAGTATTAAATCTTCGTTCATGATATCAATGACTCTATGATTAGCTTACCATCTTGTGAAGGATGAAAGTCAGAATAAGCTCTTTCAGGGTGAGGCATCATACCAAGAATATTTTTCTTTTTGTTTGTGATGCCCGCAATAGCTTCTATTGAGCCATTAATATTTTCTTCACTATTTGAAAATTCACCTTTGCAGTATTCAAATGCAATTTGTTCATTATTTTTAAGTGATTTTAAAGTTTCATTATCGCAATAAAAATTTCCCTCATTGTGGGCCACAGGGATTTGAAGCACTTGATCTTCTTTAATGGATAAATTGAAATTATTTTTAAATTTTTTTTTAATAAAACAGTTTTTCCCCAAAAATTTAAGGTTTTTGTTTTGTATCAAGGCTCCTTCAAGGAGCCCAATTTCAGTTAAAATTTGAAAACCGTTACAAATACCTAATAAATATCTATCATCATTTGCATGTTTTATAACATCATTGATTATTTTACTCTTTGATGCCATGGCCCCCGATCTTAAATAGTCACCAAAACTAAAACCTCCAGGTAATATTACCAAATCAACTTGTGGCAAAGATGCTTCCTCATGCCAAATATTATAAACAACACCTTTTGTTAAATCTTGTAAGTAACATAAAGCGTCTCTATCACAATTAGATCCCGGAAATGTAATGACAGCAGACTTAAAACTCATCCAAGTACTTCGTACTCTTCAATAATATCATTCACTAAAAGCTTTTTGCATGCAGAGTCTATTTTTTGGTCTTTTTCTTCTTTACTTAAATTATCTGGTAGGTCTAACTCAATGAGCTTTCCTTGCCTGATATTATTAAATTCATTAAATCCTAAATTATTTAGTGATTGTTCAATAACCTTTCCTTGAGGTTCTAAAATTTGACTCTTAAGTCTTATTAAAATTTTTATACGCATTAAATCTTTAAGTTTAATCTATCAAGCACCTCTGCATATGCCTCTTCAACATTTCCTAAATCTCTTCGAAAGCGATCTTTATCAAGTTTTTTATTTGTTTTTAAATCCCATAATCGACAAGTATCTGGTGATATTTCATCAGCTAAAACAAGTTCATTGGTTTTCTTACAAATTCCAAATTCTAACTTAAAATCAATTAAATTAATTCCGATAGAAAAAAATGTAGATCTTAAGACATCGTTAATTCTCAAAGAATATTCATCTATTAATTCTAATTCATCAAAGTCGCATAACCCTAAATTAAGAATATGCTCAGAACTTATATGTGGATCGCCAAGTTCATCTGATTTTAAACAGTACTCTATAAGTGTATCGGATAATGGAGTGCCCTCCTTAATGCCAAATTTCTTTGACAAAGATCCAGCAAAGAGATTTCTAACTAAAACTTCAATTGGAATAATATCTACTTTTTTTAAAAGCTGAGATTTTTTGTCAATTTTTTTGATAAAGTGTGTTGGGATATCACAGTGATTCAAAATTTGAAATAAATAACTTGAGATAGCGTTATTAATAGCACCCTTATTTTTAATTGAACCTTTTTTTAAATTATTAAAAGCAGTAGCGTCATTTTTATATGTAGCAATTACTTGGTTGCTATTTTTTGCATATATAATTTTGGCTTTTCCTTCATATAGTTTTTTTAATTTTGTTGCCATCAGCTAACTCTTTTAAATATCTTGTCTACATTTGTAAAAAGACTTTTATTATTGAAGATATTATCGATTTTACTCGATATCTTAAATTTGGCTAAACTTGGATGGCTTAAGAGATTATCTTTAAAAGACAAATTACCCTCCCACGTTTTTAAAGCACAATCTTGGACAATTTTATAAGCATCCTCTCTCAGAACTTTATTATCAATTAGAAAAATTAAGACGTTTTGTGAATAGGGTAGGCCTTTTAAAAGGTTTAAGTTTTTAACCATATTCTTTTTATGTATTATTAGATTGTCAAGTACGGTAATCATTCTTTGAACTGCAAAGTCAAGAGTAATGGTTGCGTTAGGAGCGTTTATTCTCTCAACACTAGAGTGACTAATATCTCTTTCATGCCATGATGTTATATTTTCTAAAGCAGGAATGGTTAAAGACCTTACTACTCTTGCTAGTCCTGTTAAATTTTCTGATAAAATTGGATTTTTTTTATGAGGCATTGCCGAACTACCTTTTTGACCTCTTCCAAACCCCTCTTCAACTTCCAAAACTTCAGTTCTTTGTAAATGTCTAATTTCTGTTGATAAACGTTCAAGAGAACTTGCTATTATTGCAAAGGAACAAAAAAGATCTGCATGCCTATCTCTTGGTATAATTTGTGTGGAAACTGGCTCGACTGAGAATTTTAATTTTTTAGCAATCATTTGTTCAACCCTTGTATCAATATTAGAGTATGTTCCAACAGGACCAGACATTTGGATTGTCTGTATTTGTTTAATTGAATTTTTAAGACGATTTATGTTTCTATTGTTTTCAGCAAGATAACCAAGGATTTTTAATCCAAAAGTTGTTGTCTCAGCGTGAATACCATGGCTTCTGCCAATACATAATGTGTATTTATGTTTTTTTGCAATACTAAGAAGAGATTTGCTTAATTTTTCCAAACCTCCAAGAATTATATTACTTGATTGATTGAGTTGGATCGAAAAAGAAGTATCTAAAATATCACTGGATGTAAGTCCTTTGTGAATATACCTAGACTCAGCGCCTACATACTTTGCTACATTAGTCAAAAAAGCAATTACATCGTGCTTAGTTTTTTCTTCAATTTTTTCTATTTCTTTTACTTTAAACTTTGCTTTTTTTTTAATCCTATTTGAGGTTCCTTTGGGTATCTGGCCTAATTTTTCCATTGCCTCGCAGGCAAGTATTTCGAGATCAAGCCATATTTGAAATTTATTATTATCTTCCCAGATTTCTTTTAGAATTTTTCTAGAGTATCTCGGTATCAATTATAAAAAGCCTTATTTGGAGACTCCGTTAGAATCTCAACATTATCACCATTAATATATATCGTATGTTCGTACTGAGCGCTAAGTGTTTTATCTTTAGTTACAGCTGTCCAACCATCACTTAGTATTTTAGATTGATATTTTCCAGCATTGATCATGGGTTCAATCGTAAAAATCATTCCATCTATAAATTTAATATTATCATATTCGCTATCGTAGTAATGCAAAATACTTGGATTTTCATGAAATTTCAAACCAACACCATGTCCACAAAAGTCTCTAACAACACTAAAATTATTTGATGTTGCTATATCTTCAATTTTTTTTCCAATACGACTAATAGGCTCGCCAACTTTTATTTCATCAATACTTTCTATTAAACAATCGTGAGTAACTTTACATAGGTTGTTTGCTTTTATAGATACTTCACCTACCTTATACATTCTTGATGAGTCTCCATGCCAACCATCAATTATTGTTGTAACATCTACATTCAAAATATCACCCTTTTGAAGATTTCGATTATAATTTGGAATTCCATGACAAATTACATGGTTTAAAGAAGTACATGTAGATTTTGGAAAACCTCTATAAAACAAAGGGGCAGGAGTGCCACCTAATTCTTGAATTCTAGTTAAACAGAATTCATCAATCTCAGAAGTTGTAATTCCCTCTTTAATTATATTATTAAGCTCGTCTAAAATAGTTGCAGTTATTTTACCTGCCTTTCTACAAGAGTCTACTTCAGCATTTGAATATGATTTAATCTTCATCAATTTTTATCTCACCTAAAATATTTATACCTTTTAAAGAAACATTACATTTAAATGCTCTAAATTTTACACCACTTTTTTTGGCAATAAGAGAATTTTCATAATAATCATTATCTAAATCTTTAGCTATCGAAAATCTATCTACATCATCTCGTTGAATAAGATATATCAAAAAACAGTTACTACCTTTTTTTGACATATTGCTTAATTCTAATAAATGTTTTGATCCTCTTGAGGTAATAGCATCTGGAAATTCTGCTAAATTTTTTTCTCTTGATAATGTGACTGATTTAACTTCAATATAACTATCACCTTTTGGGTGACTAGCATAAATATCAACTCTAGAATTTTTTCCATATTTCACCTCTTTTTTTAATTCACCCTTAATTTCATGAAGAATTTTATTTTCTTTTATGGCATTAAAAACAATATCGTTTGGCAGCGATGTGTTTATACCAACAAATGTTTTGAGGTCTTTGATTGCTTCTAATCTATATTTTAATTTAGCATTAGGATTTTCTACTTTTGCAACCAAAACTTTGGAGCCCTCGTTCAATAGACCTAATAGAGAACCTGTGTTTGGACAGTAAGCTGTGACAACTTTAGCACCAATCTTTATATCAACAAAAAATCGTTTATAGCGTTTTATAAAAAAACCCTCTAAAATTTCCTCTTTATAATTCATCTATGGCAACTAAAAAAAATATACAATCAGCTTGTCTTATAATCATCGGCAATGAGATATTATCAGGTAGGACACAAGATAAAAATATAAATCATATAGCCAAAGAGCTTTTTTTATGTGGTGTATCTTTGCAGTTAGTAATAGTAATACCTGACTCAAAAAAAATAATTATCTCCCAGATCAGAAAATTAAAAACTAAGTATGACTATATAATTACAACTGGTGGAATAGGCCCGACGCATGATGATATAACCTCTGAGTCAATTAGTTTGGCTGTAGGAAAAAAATATAAATTACATAATGGTGCATACAGCGAATTAAAAAAATATTATAGAAAAATTAAATCTGAATTAACTGACGCTAGGAAAAAAATGGCATACATGCCCGAGGGATCTAAATTAATTTTAAATAAAGTTAGTGGCGCCCCAGGTTTTAAAATTGAGAATATTTATGTTTTTGCAGGTGTGCCTTCAATAGTACAAGCAATGATGAAAGAATTTAAAAAAATGATTAAAATTAAAAATAAATTTTATTCAACTTCTATAATTACAAAATTATTTGAAAGTAAAATAGCCCATATTCTTGTTGATGCAGAAAAAAAATATCAATTTATCTCTATAGGTAGCTATCCAATTTTTGATGGAAAACCAAGGGGTGTAGAGATTGTTATAAATTCACAAGTTAACAAGCTGGGCGTAAACAATGCAAAAAAATTCATTCTCAAAGAGATAAACAAAATTATTTAAGAATAGGTTAATTTAATATAAAACAATATTTCCTTTTGGCGGAGTAGCTCAGTTGGTTAGAGCGGTGGAATCATAATCCATGTGTCGGGGGTTCAAATCCCTCCTCCGCTACCAAGAATAATCATTGTAATTATTGATATTTTAACATATCTTTCGTTTTCTGATCGCGGGGTAGAGCAGCTTGGTAGCTCGTCAGGCTCATAACCTGAAGGTCGTAGGTTCAAATCCTACCCCCGCAACCAATACCTAAATAAATTCATTCATTTCAAGGGTTTTTTTTTATTTTTTTTATTGAAATGCATTTGACAATGCTTCGATAAAGTGTAGATATAGTCTACTTTTTATTCGATTCATTGGGCCATTTATTGTGCACCAGTGATTCTTGCTCTTTATTTTTAGTTAATATGAAATGAATAGACGGTGGGTTTATAACGTCAAATTTCGATCAAGCTTTCATTTGAGAAAAATGACAGCTCGTTATTTTGGCGTCTAACCTACGTCAATTTAAAACTTTGTTTTTTATGAGTAGGTAATTCAACTTAAGAGTTTGATTATGGCTCAGAACGAACGCTTGCTGCATGCTTTATACATGCAAGTCGAACGAAGGCCCTAGCTTGCTAGGTGTCCTTAGTGGCGCACGGGTGAGTAACACGTGGGAACATACCTTATAGTACGGAATAACTGCGGGAAACTGTAGCTAATACCGTATATTCCAGTAATGGGAAAGATTTATCGCTATAAGATTGGCCCGCGCAAGATTAGCTTGTTGGTGAGGTAAAAGCTCACCAAGGCTTCGATCTTTAGCTGGTTTGAGAGGATGATCAGCCACACTGGGACTGAGACACGGCCCAGACTCCTACGGGAGGCAGCAGTAGGGAATATTGGACAATGGGGGCAACCCTGATCCAGCAATGCAGCGTGAGTGACGAAGGCCTTAGGGTTGTAAAACTCTTTCATCGGTGAGGATAATGACAGTAGCCGAAGAAGAAGGACCGGCTAATTCCGTGCCAGCAGCCGCGGTAATACGGAAGGTCCTAGCGTTGTTCGGAATTACTGGGCGTAAAGCGCATGTAGGCGGAACAGAAAGTTAGAAGTGAAATCCCTGGGCTCAACCTAGGAATTGCTTTTAAAACTTCTGTTCTGGAATTCAGGAGAGGAAAATGGAATTTCCAGTGTAGAGGTGAAATTCGTAGATATTGGAAGGAACACCAGTGGCGAAGGCGATTTTCTGGACTGATATTGACGCTGAGATGCGAAGGCATGGGTAGCAAACGGGATTAGATACCCCGGTAGTCCATGCAGTAAACGATGGGTGCTAGTCGTCGGACTTTTGTTCGGTGTCGTAGCTAACGCGTTAAGCACCCCGCCTGGGGAGTACGGTCGCAAGATTAAAACTCAAATAAATTGACGGGGACCCGCACAAGCAGTGGAGCATGTGGTTTAATTCGACGCAACGCGAAGAACCTTACCAGCGTTTGACATGGAAAGTACCGGTTACAGAATGGTAACCTTCAGTTCGGCTGGCTTTCGCACAGGTGCTGCATGGCTGTCGTCAGCTCGTGTCGTGAGATGTTGGGTTAAGTCCCGCAACGAGCGCAACCCTTATCGTTAGTTACTAACAGTTCGGCTGAGGACTCTAGCGAAACTGCCGGTGATAAGCCGGAGGAAGGTGGGGATGACGTCAAGTCCTCATGGCCCTTACACGCTGGGCTACACACGTGCTACAATGGTAACTACAACGGGACGCAATACCGCGAGGTGGAGCAAATCCCCAAAAGTTATCTCAGTTCGGATTGCACTCTGCAACTCGAGTGCATGAAGTTGGAATTGCTAGTAATCGCGGATCAGCATGCCGCGGTGAATACGTTCCCGGGTCTTGTACACACCGCCCGTCACACCATGAGAGTTGGTTTTATCTTAAGTCAGTGCGCTAACCTTCGGGAGGCAGCTGCCCACGGTACGGCCAGCGATTGGGGTGAAGTCGTAACAAGGTAGCCGTAGGGGAACCTGCGGCTGGATCACCTCCTTTCTAAAGGAAAAAAAACTTTGAACTAAGTGTACGTTTAAAGTAACCACCGTCTATTTGTTTTGCTTTTTTCAACTAACGTTGATAAAGGGCATTGATTGGGCGTGTAGCTCAGTTGGTTAGAGCGCGCGCTTGATAAGCGTGAGGTCGGAGGTTCAAGTCCTCCCTCGCCCACCAACACTGTTGGGGGATTAGCTCAGCTGGGAGAGCGCCTGATTTGCATTCAGGAGGTCAGCGGTTCGATCCCGCTATCCTCCACCAACTTTTTAAAATCGTAAATATGTAAGCTGATAACACAGACGAATAACTTGCACGAGTTGTTCGTCAATTAAACAACTAATATAACAACAAATAACTACAAAAAGTTATTAACAACAAACTTTTCACTGTGTGTTAATAATTCAAGCGCGTAAGAGCATTTGGTGGATGCCTTGGCATAAAGAGGCGACGAAGGACGTGACAGACTGCGATAAGCTCGGACTTGCTGTCAATAAGCTTAATCCGAGATCTCCGAATGGGGAAACCCAATAACTTATAAGTGAATTCATAGCTTATAAGGGCGAACCTAGGGAACTGAAACATCTAAGTACCTAGAGGAAAAGATATTCCGTTAGTAGTGGCGAGCGAAAGCGGATCAGGCCAGTGCTACTTTTTACTAAACCAGAACTGTATGGAAAGGCAGGCCATAGTGAGTGATAGCCTCGTATGGGTAGATAGTAAAAAATAGACATGAGTAGGGCGGGACACGTGAAATCCTGTCTGAATATAGGAAGACCACTTCCTAAGCCTAAATACTACTTTATGACCGATAGTGAACCAGTACCGTGAGGGAAAGGCGAAAAGAACCCCTAGCAGGGGAGTGAAATAGACCCTGAAACCGGATGCTTACAAGCAGTTGGAGCCTCTTTATGAGGTGACAGCGTACCTTTTGTATAATGGGTCAGCGACTTAATCTCATTAGCAAGCTTAAGCCATATAGGTGTAGGCGAAGCGAAAGCGAGTCTGAATAGGGCGATTTAGTTAATGGGATTAGACTCGAAACCGAGTGATCTAGTCATGAGCAGGTTGAAAGTGAAGTAAAATTCACCGGAGGACCGAACCCACTAGCGTTGAAAAGCTACGGGATGACTTGTGATTAGGGGTGAAAGGCCAACCAAACTCGGAAATAGCTAGTTCTCCGCGAAAACTATTTAGGTAGTGCGTCGTGTGAATCTTATTGGGGGTAGAGCACTGAATGGGCTAGGGGGAAGCAATTCCTACCAAACCTAATCAAACTCCGAATACCAGTAAGTCTGCACGGCAGACAGTCCATGGGTGCTAAGGTCCTTGGACGAGAGGGAAACAGCCCAGATCAACAGCTAAGGTCCCCAAATAATGATTAAGTGTGAAAGGGAGTGGGAACTCCAAGACAGCCAGGAGGTTGGCTTAGAAGCAGCCATCCTTTAAAGAAAGCGTAACAGCTCACTGGTCTAATTAAGAGATCCTGCACCGAAAATGTAACGGGGCTCAAATCATTTACCGAAGCTTTGACAATTACTTTTAGTAATTGGGTAGCGGAGCGTTCTGTAAGCCTGTAAAGGTGATGCGTAAGCATTGCTGGAGGTATCAGAAGTGCGAATGCTGACATGAGTAACGATAAGAAATGTGAAAGACATTTCCGCCGAAATCCTAAGGTTTCCTGCGTAAAGCTAATCTGCGCAGGGTTAGTCGGCCCCTAAGGCGAGGGCGAAAGCCGTAGTCGATGGGAAGCAGGTTAATATTCCTGCACCAGCTGGTAGTGACGGATGAAGTAAATTGTGAGTTCTTACTGGATTGAACTTGCAGTGAATTTGTCCCTGGAAATAGCTCCAGCATTAGACCGTACCAAAACCGACACAGGTAGGAGGGTAGAGAATACCAAGGCGCTTGAGAGAACTATGTTGAAGGAACTCGGCAAATTACACTTGTAACTTCGGGATAAAAGTGACCTGCTATTGGGCAACCAGTAGGAGGTGGCACAGAAGAGGGGGTAGCGACTGTTTACTAAAAACATAGCACTATGCAAAGTCGAAAGACGACGTATATGGTGTGACGCCTGCCCGGTGCCGGAAGGTTAATAGGAGGGGTGCAAGCCCTGAATTGAAGCCCCGGTGAACGGCGGCCGTAACTATAACGGTCCTAAGGTAGCGAAATTCCTTGTCGGGTAAGTTCCGACCTGCACGAATGGCGTAACGATTTCCCCACTGTCTCCAACATAGACTCAGTGAAATTGAATTCTCGGTTAAGATGCCGAGTAACCGTGGTTAGACGGAAAGACCCCGTGCACCTTTACTGCAGCTTTGTATTGGTATTAGGGAACAGATGTGTAGCATAGGTGGGAGACTTTGAAGGAGTGGCGCTAGCCATTCTGGAGTCACTAGTGAAATACCACTCTTCTGTTCCTTGATGCCTAACCATACACCGTCATCCGGTGTTGGGACCATGCATGGTGGGCAGTTTGACTGGGGCGGTCGCCTCCCAAAGAGTAACGGAGGCGCGCGATGGTAGGCTCAGAACGCTTGGAAACCGTTCGTCGAGTGCAATGGCATAAGCCTGCCTGACTGCGAGACCCACAAGTCGAGCAGAGACGAAAGTCGGTCATAGTGATCCGGTGGCACTTCGTGGAAGGGCCATCGCTCAACGGATAAAAGGTACGCCGGGGATAACAGGCTGATCTCTCCCAAGAGTCCATATCGACGGGGAGGTTTGGCACCTCGATGTCGGCTCATCGCATCCTGGGGCTGAAGCAGGTCCCAAGGGTTTGGCTGTTCGCCAATTAAAGCGGTACGCGAGCTGGGTTTAGAACGTCGTGAGACAGTTCGGTCCCTATCTGCCATGGTTGTGGAAGCTTGAGAGGATCTGCCCTTAGTACGAGAGGACCGGGGTGGACGTACCTCTGGTGTACCTATTGTAGCGCCAGCTGCATCGTAGGGTAGCTATGTACGGAATGGATAACCGCTGAAAGCATCTAAGCGGGAAGCCAACCTCAAAACTAGGCTTCGTTATAGGATCGTGGAAGACTACCACGTTGATAGGCTAGGTGTGGAAGTGTGGTAACACATGAAGCTAACTAGTACTAATAATCCAATGCTTGAATTATAATACACAGCGAAAAGTTTTAACTACATGTTATAAAAAGTTTGTGGCGGTCATAGCGGAGTGAAAAAACCCGATCCCATTTCGAACTCGGTCGTGAAGGCCTCCAGCGCCGATGGTACTTAGTCTTAAGGCTTGGGAGAGTAGGACGCCGCCTATTTAAAATACTCAGCTACGTATTTACAATAATTAATCTTTAATAATTCTTTTGGTTTCATTATCTACTACAACAAAGTTTTCATAGAACCTTAATGTAGGTTTTGAATATCTATTTGTGATCCATTCAATTCTTTCTTTATCAAACCATTTTTTTGCATTTAACATATTATCAAAACAATATACACCACCTGCAATATTATTTTTAAGATCTGAAATATAGTTCTTTCTTATCAACCCAGGTGTTTTTTTGTAAATCGGAGCTGTCTCTAAAAACTTTTCTCTTAATTTTTTCTCTGTTAAAGAAGGATCTATTTTAAAAGTTACTTCTACGATTATCATTTAACAACAAAAATGGTAGCCTCGGGCGGACTCGAACCGCCACGGGAGTAAATCCCACTGGATTTTAAGTCCAGACTGTCTACCATTCCAGCACGAGGCCATGTTAAAATAGTTAATCGAATTTAGACGATTACTTAAGTTTTTCAATACTTTTATCTATTTAAATAGTCTGGATTGTCCAAAATATCATCTAATTGATTTTGACCAAAAAAAACTCCAGAAAATAAATCATACTTTTTGAACTCTGATGAATAATCGGGTTTGAATATATTTTTATTTTTATTTTCTAAAATTTTTACGTAATTATCAGGTAATTCATCTTCTATTTTTTTTACCTCATGTATTGATAAAGGGCTTAACTGAATATTAAAATCTTTAAAGGCTTTTAACCTTACTTTTTCATCAATTAAATAGCATAAAAAACCTGAACTTTGAAAATTATTTAAATAGGCACTAAAACCATAAAAAGAAAAAGGGATTGTTTCTAAATTTTGCTGAAATTTTCCTTGTTCATCACTCCAAATATATTTACTTTTTGGAAATAGTTGAAAACTTTCAAAATCAATATTTTTATTAAGTAAAATACCATCACTAAATAATGTATGAACATTTTCAGAATTTTCAAAAGAGTTATAAACCTCTAAAAAGTCATTATTTAAAATATTTTTATTAAGATTTTCATAAGTTTTCACAAATAAATCTGCTATTAACTCAAAGGAGACACTATTTAGATTAATAGAGGGTTGTTCTAAGTGATAAATTAATAAATTAATTATGTCTTCTTTGGTTTGGAAGCTCATTCCTAAAGTATACTTTATGGGATTATATAATTCTGAAAATTCTTCGAAATTTAATTTTTGATTATTGTCTTTGCTTAATATAATAAATGTATCTAAATCTAGTGGAAATAAATTTCCTGTAATTTCAATTTCATTATTATTATAAAAATTTAAAACTTTGTCAGGTATCTGTGTTTGATTTAAACTTAACTTTTCTAAATCTCTATATTCACCAAATATAATGTCAAATTCATTTGCATTTTGATTAACTTCACTGATTGTAAATTCTATATCGTTTAATAGTGAGTAATCGCCAAGTGCGTAATATAAATAATATTTATAATCAATATAACTATTTTCTATAAACCCTATATTCAGTCCTTTTTTTGTTAAGCATTCATTGGAATTAGATTTATTAGAGATAATTATCAATAAACAAAAAATTAAGAACCCTTTGAAATTTATTATAGATTTCACTTAAATTAGCTAGATTTAAACATTTCTTTGTAGACACGTTCTTCAATCTTATGATCATTATCAAATAATAATGGTATTTCCATACCTTCGGACATTTCTATTTCAACAGATATAACATCTTTAGCTTCAATATGATCTGCATGAACTACTATTGGTCTTTTAGATGGGTTATTATTGATAATTTTAATTTTAGCATTGTCTTTCAACAAGCCTCCCCGCCAGTGTCTGGGACTATAGGCGCTCACAGCAGTTAGTGCTACTACATTACTTCCAAGAGGAATGATAGGCCCAGAGGCAGAATAATTATATCCAGTACTTCCTGCTGCCGTTGACAATATCACTCCATCACAAACGAGTTCTTCAATTCTCACTTCATTATCTATTAGAATTTGAATTTTTGCTGCTTGGTATTTTTCTCTACGTATACTTATTTCATTAATCGCAATTGCTTTAATTTCTTGACCAGTAGGATTTAGAGTTTTCATAACTAATGGTCTTAATTTTGTTAACTGAGCACTATTTAAACGCTCTTCTAGTCCTTCAAGCCTGTAATCATTCATTAGAAATCCTACAGATCCAAAATTCATACCATAAATAGGTTTGTTCAGTTTCATATAATTATGGAGTGATTTTAATATAAAACCATCTCCGCCAAGGGCGACAATAAAATCTGCCTCTTCAGGTTCAAAATTTCCATATTTTTTAATAAGTTTTTCTTGTGCCTCAATATTTTTTTCAAGAGGGAAAGAAACAAAACAGATTTTCATGAATTAACCACCAGTCTCATTCATATAACGATTAACATAACCTCCAAAATTATCTTTTTGAATTTCGAAGTTATGTGCTTTTGGTTTAATTGACATTGCATATTCTATCTGAGCAATAATATCATTTTTTGTTTGATTTCTTAAAGCAAACTTTAAATCTACAAAATCATTTTGACCTAAACACATATATAGCTTTCCAGTGCAAGTGAGCCTTACCCTATTACAAGTGTCACAAAAATTATGAGAAATAGCAGATATAATACCAATTTTTGAGTTATGATTTGAATACTCATAGTATCTGGATGGACCGTTAGTTCTGTGCTTAGAGGGATTTAAATTTAACTTATTTACTAAATCTTCTTCAAATTTTTTCATTGATAAAAATTGATTAAATCGCTTCTCTCCAATGTCTCCAATGGGCATTATTTCTATTAACGAAATATCAAACTGATTTTTTTTACACCAATCTAAAATACCAAAAATCTCTTTATCGTTAAAATTGTGTGTCAAAACAGTATTTATCTTTATTTTGATACCTTCTTGTTTAGCAACTTCTATTCCATTCAAAACTTTATTTAGGTCTCCCCATTTAGTTATTCTTTTAAAACTTTCTTGGTCTAAGCTATCAAGGGAAACATTTATTCTTTCAACACCATTTTTTTTTAAAATAGATGCATATTTAGATAAATTTGTACCATTCGTAGTTAAAGTATGTTCAGAAATTTTACCCTGAATTTTTAGACTATGTAAATGCTCTATAATTGAAACAACATTTTTTCTGACCAGGGGCTCACCCCCAGTTAATCGAAATTTTTTGACACCTAACTCATTAAAAATATCTGTAAGTTTAATGATCTCTTCGATTGATAAGACTTCCTGTCTTGGTAGAAAAGTAACATCTTCAGCCATACAATATGTACATCTTAAGTCACACCTGTCAGTCACAGATATTCTTAAGTAATCAATTTTTCTTTTAAAATTATCAGTCAGCATTTTCGAATATTTTCAAATCTATGATATTTAAATCTATAACTTTTTTTCCAACGTTCTCAAAGTTAATAGTGATTTTACTATTTATACAAGATTGAACTTGTCCCAGACCCCAATCGGGCTGAGATGGGCACTCCACAATTGTGCCCGGTATAAAATCGCTATAATTAAAGTTATTTTCCATTATTACTCTTGTTTAGTACAAACAAATATTTACTATTTATAATAGAATCAAATGGATAAAAAAGAAAATTTAAACAAACTTAAATCAGTTATCAGTAATATTGAAAAATCATATGGTAAAGGTTCCATAATGATGCTTGGTAAAAAAGATATCGATACAAATATTGATGTTTATTCAACTGGTTCGCTTGGACTAGATATCGCGTTAGGAATAGGTGGGTTACCAAAAGGAAGAGTCGTAGAAGTCTACGGTCCTGAAAGTTCGGGTAAAACAACTCTTACTCTTCACATAATTGCAGAAGCTCAAAAAATGGGTGGAACTTGTGCATTCATTGATGCTGAACATGCTTTAGATCCTGGATATGCAAAAAAATTAGGTGTAAATATAGATGAATTATTGATATCTCAACCTGACACGGGGGAACAGGCTTTGGAAATTTCTGATACGCTTGTTAAGTCAGAAGGTATTGATTTATTAGTTATAGACTCAGTAGCAGCATTAGTACCAAGAGCTGAACTCGAAGGTGAAATGGGAGACTCTTTACCTGGACTTCAAGCAAGGCTCATGAGTCAAGCACTTAGAAAACTAACTAGCTCTATTTCTAAGACAAATACGATGGTTGTATTTATAAACCAACTTAGAATGAAAATTGGTGTTATGTTTGGAAGTCCTGAAGTTACCACAGGTGGTAATGCTTTAAAGTTTTACTCCTCTGTAAGATTAGATATTCGAAGAATTGGGGCAATTAAAGATAAAGATAATATTATTGGTAATCAAACAAGAGTCAAAGTTGTCAAAAATAAAATGGCCCCTCCATTTAAAATGGTCGAGTTTGATATTATGTATGGTGAGGGTATTTCTAAAATTGGTGAAATTATTGATTTAGGTGTCCAAGCAGACATTATTGATAAGTCTGGTGCATGGTATTCTTATAAGGATGAAAAAATAGGCCAGGGTAGAGAAAACACAAAGCAGTTTTTAAAAGATAATCCTGAAATGCTAAATGAGATTGAGATTAGAATTAGATCTAATTCAGACACTGTGGAAGAGTTAATGATCGATCCACCTCCTCCTATGACAGAGGAAATAGTCGAAAAAAGCTCAAAAGAATAATATTAAATTTCAGTTAAATTAATCTATATTCCTTGAATATGAACTCTAATCATGTCCGTAATGCATTCATTGATTATTTTAAGAACAATGATCATAAGCACGTAAAATCAGGTTCTTTAGTCCCAGAAAATGACCCCTCATTAATGTTTGCAAACTCTGGAATGGTACAATTTAAAAATGTTTTCACTGGAATGGAGGAAAAAGATTTCAAAAGAGCTACTACTTCACAAAAATGTGTTAGAGCAGGTGGTAAACATAACGATCTTGAAAACGTTGGATTTACAACAAGGCACCACACTTTTTTTGAGATGTTGGGAAATTTCTCTTTTGGCGACTATTTTAAAGAAGAAGCTATTTTATATGCATGGAATTTAATCACGAAAGAATTCAAAATTAATGAAAATAAATTATTGGTTACTATATATCATGATGATGAAGTCGCAGAAAAATTTTGGAAAAAGATTGGAAATTTACCTGACAATAGAATAATCAAAATTTCAAGTTCTGATAATTTTTGGTCAATGGGAGATACGGGACCTTGTGGACCATGCTCAGAAATATTTTATGATCATGGTGATAAGTATTTTGGTGGCCCTCCTGGTTCAGTAGATGAGGATGGAGATCGTTTTATTGAAATATGGAATTTAGTTTTTATGCAATATGAGCAGGTTGACAAAAAAACTAGATTAGATTTACCTAAACCATGTGTAGATACTGGAATGGGATTAGAGAGAATAACTGCTTTATTGAATGGCAGTAATGATAATTATACGTCAGATCTATTTACAAATATTATTGATATTACTCAGGAATGTATCCAAAAAAAAATAACTGAAGAGAATAAATCTAGTTTTAGAGTTATAGCAGATCATTTAAGGGCATCATCTTTCTTAATAGCCGATGGGGTTTTACCTTCAAACGAAGGTAGAGGATATGTTTTAAGAAGAATATTAAGAAGGGGCATAAGACATGCTTACTCATTAGGCTCTAAGGATGCTTTATTTCATGAAATTTTTGAAGAATTGAAAAATTTAATGGGAGATTTTTACCAAGAACTCAATACAGGTGCTGATGCTATTAAGGAAACTCTTTACTCTGAGGAAATAAAATTTAGAGAAACTTTAAGTAAGGGTTTGGAGATACTTGGACAAGAATTACCTAAGATTAAAAATAATAAACTAGATGGCAAAATAGCATTTAAATTATACGATACCTTTGGATTTCCTCTAGATTTAACACAAGATTATTTAAGATCAAAAAATATTAGCGTAGATGTTGAGTCATTTGATGCTGCAATGAAGCTTCAAAAAGAGGAAGCTAGATCCTCATGGAAGGGTAGTGGAGATGGAGATACCCAAAAACTATGGTTTGATTTAGCTAAAAAAATAAAACCAACAACTTTCGATGGCTATAAAGAGACATCTACTTTAGCAAAGATATTAGCGTTAGTTTTAGACTCTAAGGAAGTTCAAAATTTAAGTGATAATCTTGAACAATCTGCAATTATAACTGATAAATCATGTTTTTATGCTGAGTCTGGTGGACAAGTTGGAGACAAAGGCACTATTACTTCAGATACTGCTGAATTTAAAGTAACAGATACAAGAAAAACCCCTCAAGGTATATTTATTCATTTTGGTAATGTGACTTCAGGAAATTTTAAAATAGGTCAAGAAGTCAAACTTAAAATTGATACTAGTTTAAGAGATCTTATAAAAAAAAATCACTCAGCTACACATTTACTTCATGCAGCGTTAAGAAATAATTTAGGGACACATGTAGCACAGCGTGGATCTTTGGTTAATGAGGATAAACTACGTTTTGACTTTAGTCATAATAAACAAATATCTACTGAACAAATAGAAATTATTCAAAAAGAAGTAACAAGCATAATTTCTAATTCTTGTGAAACACAAATTGATATTAAATCTCAAGATGAAGCCATTAAACAAGGTGCTATGGCTTTATTTGGTGAAAAATATGGCGATGAAGTCAGAGTTGTTACTCTTGGAGAAAATAATAATAAACCCTATTCAATTGAATTATGTGGGGGAACACATGTAACAAATGTTCAAAATATCAAAAAATTTCATATCATTAGTGAAGAGTCTGTTTCTTCAGGAGTGAGAAGAATAGAAGCTTGTACCGGAGATAGGGTTGAAGAATTTATTAATAATAAATTAAAAGAGAGTAAATTGCTTGAAAAAAAACTTGATGATAAAATTAAAAATTTAATATCACAAATAAAAAAATTAGATGGAAAGATTAGTTTTAGCGAAGGCAATAAAAATATTTTTATTAAGAAATTAGAAAATTATTTAGAAAGTTTAAAGAATAAATCAATCCTTTCTAATAATGATAATAATAAAATCGATGAAATAAATATTAATGGGATTAATTTTGTTTCTCAAGTAATAGATAACTTACCCCCCAAAGAACTAAGATCAATTTTTGACAAATTTAAATCAGAGAAATCTAAATCAATATTAGCTTGCATCACAATCAATGATGATAAAGTCTCTATTGTTGTCGGATTAACTCATGACTTAATCGATCTTTATGATGCAAGGACATTAATAAAAAGTACCTTTGATATACTTGGCTCAAAAGGTGGAGGTGGAAGAGTCGACTTTGCACAAGCTGGTGGTAATAAAAAAGATCAAGTAAATCAGGCTTTTTTAAGTATTAAAAACCAAATTTAATTCAATTTAGTTTGAAGATTTTTATCTAGGCAATTCAAAAAATCCTCAGTATTCATCCAAGGAGAGTTTTTATCAACAAGCATAGCCAGGTCCTTAGTCATCTGACCAGACTCTACTGTTTCGATACAAGTTTGTTCGAGAGATTTAGAAAATTTAATAAGTTCATCATTGCCATCAAATTCTCCTCTAAAGTTTAGCCCTTTTGTCCAAGCAAAAATAGATGCTATTGGATTTGTAGAGGTTTTCTCTCCTTTTTGATGGAGTCTATAGTGTCTAGTTACTGTTCCATGGGCAGCTTCAGCTTCTATCGTTTTACCATTAGGTGTCATTAAAACACTAGACATCATACCTAAAGAGCCGAAACCCTGTGCGACAGCATCAGATTGAACATCCCCATCATAATTTTTGCATGCCCAAATAAATTTTCCAGACCATTTCATTGAAGATGCAACTAAATCATCAATAAGACGATGCTCGTAGACAATCTTGTTATTTTCAAAATCAGATGCAAATTCATTCTGAAAAATTTCATGAAAGATCTCTTTAAATCTTCCATCATATTTTTTCAAAATTGTATCTTTTGTGGATAGATAAACAGGCCACTTTAATTTGAGCCCATAATTAAAACAAGCTCTTGCAAATCCTCTTATTGACTCATCTACATTATACATGGAGAGGGCTACGCCTTGATTTGAAAATTGAAAAACTTCTTTTTCATCTATTTTTCCATCTTCATCCACAAACTTCATAAAAAGTTTACCTGGTTTGTCTATTTTCATTTCTGTGGCCTTATATTGATCACCAAAGGCATGTCTTCCTACAACAATAGGATGGTCCCAGGTTCTTACAATTCTTGGAATATTCTTACAAATAATAGGTTGTCTAAAAACAGTACCATCTAAAATATTTCTTATTGTTCCATTTGGCGAGCGCCACATTTTTTTAAGATTAAATTCTGATACTCTATTATCATCTGGAGTAATAGTTGCACATTTTATACCAACACCGTGCTTTTTTATTGCATTCGCTGCTTCAACTGTGATCTCATCATTTGTTTCATCTCTATTTTGAACTGATAAATCATAATATTTTAGGTCAATATCTAAATAAGGAAGTATGAGTTTTTTTTTAATAAAATCCCATATAATTCTTGTCATTTCATCACCGTCAAGTTCGACAACTGGATTTTTTACTGAAATTTTTGCCATTTATATAGAGATATTGATTGTATAACAGATTAAATTAATAAAAAAAATCTATTTTATTGATCAAATTATGCAATTCAGATATTAATTCCATCTTATGTACTTTAGGTTTCACAAAGAGATTTCTGCCGCACTCATCATACTGTTTTTGTTGGTAATTTTTTTTTATTTTATTTATAAACCTCTATTTTTAATTTTCTTAATATTATTAATTTTTACTTTCTATTTTTTTAGAGACCCTGAAAGGGTTATTCCTTTGGGTGAAGATATCTTGGTGGGCCCAGCTGATGGCTTAATTACAAATATTACTGAATTCAAAGAAGGAAAAAAAAATTATACTAAAGTTTCAATCTTTCTTAGTGTTTTCAACGTGCACATACAAAGATTACCAGTCTCAGGAGAAATTACAAAAATAGATTATATTGAAGGTAAATTTATTAATGCAACACTCGATAAAGCTAGTGAAGATAATGAAAGATTAAGACTAACACTTAAGTCAGGTTCTAATAATATATATGTTACTCAAATAGCTGGCTTAATAGCTAGAAGAATAATCTGTTATCTAAAAGTAAATGAGAAAGTAAATCAAGGTGATAGATATGGGATTATCAAATTTGGAAGTAGAGTTGATATTGAATTTCCAAACTCCTATAGCTTAATGGTTAATGTAGGACAACAATGTATTGGTGGTGAAACTATTATTGCCAAGGAACTTAAAAATAATAAAAATATACAATCTAGAGAATATAAAAAGATCTAGTTACTTAGATGGCCGAACACCCTCTTACTAAATTTATACCTAATTTAATTACATTAATGTCACTCATTGCAGGTATTTCTTCAATAAAGTTTTCTATTCAAGCTAACTGGAAACTTGCTGTCTTAATGATAATGCTAGCTGCCTTTTTTGATTTTTTTGATGGATGGATGGCTAGAAAATTAAAAAAATCCTCACAGTTTGGAGCTGAGTTGGATTCTTTATCAGATTTCATTAGCTTTGGATTAGCTCCATCTTTATTAATAAATTTATGTTTTACTCATGAGTTAGGCAGAATTGGTTGGGTTATAAGTTTATTTTATATAGTTTGCGCAGCTTTAAGGTTGGCTCGTTTCAATATCGAAAATATGAAAGAGCAAAGTAAAGTATTTTATGGAATACCCTCGCCAGCTGCTGCAGGAGTAATAATGATACCTTTGTACCTAAATTTTATTGATCAAGTTCAATTTACAATTAACTATCCTTTAATTTGTGCCGTATTGACTACTTTTGCCGGGATCATGATGATTAGCAGAGTTCCTACACCTTCTGTTAAAAATCTTAAAGTTAAAACATTATATTTTAGGCTTATGATTATTTCTGTTGTTATAGTTTTAATATTTTTAATCAGTTATTTTTGGCAAACAACACTCTTGGTCGCCATTGCATATTTACTAGTTTCCTTATTAAGCTTACTTACTTACTTTTTTACTTTTTTTAGAAGAGTTAGTTAAATATTTTGATTTAATCATCAATGCAGATGGTGTTACTAGTAATGTTAATAGAGTAGAAAAAAGAAGACCAAAAACAATAGCCCTAGATAAATCTACCCACCATTGGGTATCTGGTGAATTGTAGGTATATTCAAGATTAACAAAGTCGATATTTAATTTCAAAGCCATAGGAAGCAAACCTAAAACTGTTGTAGTCGTTGTCAACAAAACTGGTCTTAATCTTTGAGCTCCTGTCATTAGAATAGCATCTTTAGCATTATTTGTTTTTTTTATTAATCGATCAAAGGTATCGATTAAAACTATATTGTTGTTAACAACTATTCCTGCTAAAGAAATTACACCAATACCACTCATTACAATTCCAAAAGGTTGTTTTGTAATCAACAATCCTAAAACAACACCAACTGTTGACATAATAACAGCAAATAGAATTAATAAAGTGCTACTAAAACTATTAAATTGTGTCAAAAGAATTAGGCCCATTAAGAATACTGCAATCAAAAACGCTTTTTGCAAAAAAGCCTTGGATTTATTTTGACTTTCGTCTTCGCCCTTAAATTCTATCTTTACTCTAGGGTCAATATTAGCTGAATTAAATTCGGGTATCTCTAAACCAAAGTTATTTGGAATATTAAACTTTTCTATCCCAAGCCAATGTTTGATTAATCTAACATATGCATCTGTTTGATAAAATCTTGTAACATCTGATTTAATCGTTTCAATTCTGTTTTGTTCAACCCTTGTCAGATTACCTGTCTCTTGATTTGTCTCAATTTTAGTAAAATTTGAAATTGGAACGTAACCTGAAGATGTTGGTATCTTTATATTATCTAATTGATCAATAGTTCTCTGCTCTTTGGGTAATCTAAGATAGATGGGTATGGACTCATCACTATCATCAGGTCTAAATTCACTTAATTTAAGACCACTTGTTAGAAGTTTTATCGTGTTACCTATGATTGATATACTGGCAC
>Ga0207916_1000023_pt1 | contig 22833 bp, 22 predicted proteins | sample DeeseametaMP1141_FD_184194 | JGI IMG/M metagenome (GOLD analysis project Ga0207916, IMG submission 184194) | Marine microbial communities from the Deep Indian Ocean - MP1141 (SPAdes) | ecosystem: Environmental > Aquatic > Marine > Oceanic | place: South Indian Ocean | collected 2011-03-05 | reverse complement strand
GAGCTGAAGGCATCCAGATGGGAACAAGATTTGTTTCAAGTAAAGAGAGCCCTGTTCATGACAATTTCAAAAATACAATTGTGGGTTCGGGGACAAACGGTACTTTAATTCTTAATAAAAAATCAAAACCTTGTATTCGAGCACTTAAAACAGAACTAACAAGTTCAATTTATGAAAAAGGCATTATGGAAATGTCAGAAATGATGGGTATTAAGAATCTATACTTCGATGGAGATATGGAAGCAGCTCCTGCTCTTGCAGGTCAATCAGTGGGTTTAATTGATAGAATAAAATCAGTTGAAGAAATAATTAATGAAACTATTCATGAATTCAATCAAACAGTTTCTAAGTTAAGTGAGAGTAAATTTAATGAGTAATGAAATAAAAGATTTTTTTAAAACGTATTCGGACTTCGTCACCAAAGTAACTAGTGATCCCAGTCTTGATCTTGATGCATTGATGGATAGATTAAAAGAAATTGACACTTCCTCTAATATTAAATCTGCAAGATTGTTAACTGCCGCAATGGGCCTTGGCAGTGAAACTGGAGAATTTGTTGAGATTGTAAAGAAAATGTATCTTCAAGGTAAGCCAGCCTCAGAGGAAAATATCTTTCATATGAAAAGAGAGCTTGGTGACATTATGTGGTATTGGGCTACAGCCTGTGCAGCTCTTGATTTAGACCCACATGAGGTAATTGCTGAAAATCAAAAGAAGTTAGAAGCGAGGTATGGCGAACAATTTGAAGTACAAAGAAGTGAGGTTAGGAAAAAAGGCGATCTTTAATGATTGAAAATATAGTTGCCTATATTTATTCAATAACTGGTTTAATTTTTTTTGTTGCATGGCAAATGAATTACAGCCTTACAAAGTATTTTTTAAAAGAGCAAAATTTTGGCAAAACACTATACTTAGAGCTCTTTTTTTTAATCCTTGTTGTGTTTTCTTATTACCTTAGTAGCTCAGCCTTCTTTATTTTGTTATTCATAATACATGCGGCTAATATATTTACAATTTTTTTCCTAAAAGATCAGATCTTAGATTCTTCAAAGATTTTTGATTCGCAAATTATGGAGATAACAACAGTTTCCTATTACATAGTTGTCGGGTTTTTGCTAATATTTTTAGCTTAATTTTTATCTAGCGTATCTAATCGCTTAAGTAGGCTTGAAGTATCAAGCTTACCTGCTCCCATCTCTTGAAGTTCTTTATAATATGATTTGATTAACTCGGTTACAGAAATATTAGCTCCGATCTTTTTTGAAAATTTTGAAACTATTTCTAAATCTTTAATCATTAAGTCGACCGCAAACCCAAAATTATATCGATCATCTATCATCGAATTCCATCTATTTTCCATTTGCCAAGATTGTGCTGCCCCTTTCGAAATAACATCTAAGACATCTTTTGATGAGATACCAGACTTTTTTGAAAAGTTAGCTGCCTCAGCAAGCGCTTGAAGGAGCCCGGCAATACAGATCTGATTAATCATTTTTGTTAATTGCCCATTCCCAGATGGTCCCATATATTTATGAAAGGCTGAATAACAGTCTAAAATAGAAGATATTCCTGTATAGGCGGCTTGATCTCCTCCTATCATCACTGAGAGTGTTCCATTTTGTGCTCCAGCCTCGCCACCAGAGACGGGAGCATCTAAATAAATGGAATCTTTTTTTGAAAGCTCTCTTCTGATTGAAGTCGCCGTATCAACAGAGGTTGTTGAATGATCAACTACTATAGTTCCCTCATTCAAATGTTCAAAGATTCCATCACTACCTAAAACAATTTCTTCAATATCTTTATCTTCGCTGAGGCATAGAAAGATTACATTTGATTTTAAAGCAAGATCTTTTATAGATTCGCATACCTCCCCTTTAAACTCGGAAGTCCATTTTTGTGATTTTTTCGTTGTTCTATTAAATACTGCGGTCTCGTAAGATTTAGAAATGTGCCCTGCAATAGGGAACCCCATGGTACCAAGGCCTATAAATCCAACTTTTAACATTTAGTTATCTTTCTTTGAGGCCACTTTCTTTGAGTGTTTCCATTATTTTCTCAAATTGATCCTGACCAAAGAAATATTTTTCTCCGATAACTGTTAGTGGAACACCGTGATGACCAGCATTAAGTTGATCAACTTGGTTTTGTTTTATTTGTTTTATAATTTCTTCCTCATGAACATCAACGCTTTCTCTAAGTTGATTTAGATCAAGGCCTACTTTTTTTGCTGCACTAGATAAATTTTCATCACTGTTCCAATTTTCTACACCGCCGAAAATAAGGCTTGATACCTCAAATGCAAATTCTATTCCAACACCTTTAATTTGAGCCATTTGTCCTAGATGACATATATCGAAAATATATGGCTGATTTTTTGAAATCTTTCCAGTGAGAGTATTTTGAACAATCGGATCAGGTTTTAATTTCGTTGTAAAAGACATGCCGAGTCTTTTTGCTTTCTTGTTAGCATCTATGCTTAGTGCCAAAAAATATGGTAGCCCTTTTTTATCGAAAAACTCTGGTTTTCTAATTGCTAAAGGGTAAACAACCTTAAAATTTATATCAATTTCGTATTTTTCTTTAAGCTCAAGCATTCTAGGAAGTATCAGAAACGAATATGGGCTTCTATAAGAAAAATATAAATCTATTTTCATGAAATCTTTGCTTTGGTATTAAATGCTGATGCAGCTTCAGTGAATTCAATTTTAAGTCTTTCAACTAATTCTTCAACGGTAGGGGCATCTTCAATTAATCCAATTCCTTGACCAGAACCCCAAATATCTTTCCAAGCTTTTGAGTCAGTATTGCCTCCTGAACCAAAATTCATTGCGGACTTGTCTGCTGTAGGAAGATTATCTGGATCGAGTCCAGAATTCTGAATAGACGGCTTAAGATAATTACCTAGGACACCAGTAAATAAGTTTGAATATACGATATCATTAGCTGAACTTTCAATTAACATCTGCTTATATTCGGGTTCAGCATTTGCTTCATGAGTTGCAATAAATCTTGTTCCTAGATAGGCAAAATCCGCGCCAAGCGCAAGTGCAGATGCAACAGAATAACCATCTCCAATGGAACCAGATAAAATAATAGTTCCATCAAACCAAGATTTTACTTCTCTTAAAAGAGCAAAAGGAGATAATGCTCCAGCATGACCTCCTGCTCCAGCGCAAACTAAAATTAATCCATCGACACCCATATCAGCTGCTTTTTTTGCGTGTCTAACATTGATCACATCATGGAAAACTAAACCACCATAGCTATGAGTAGCTTTCACAACTTCTTCAGGTGGTCTTAATGATGTAATAATTATTGGCACCTCATGCTTAACACAAATTTCCATATCACCTAGCAATCTATCATTTGATCCATGGCAAATTTGATTAACTGCAAAAGGTGCGACTTTTTTATCAGGATTCTGTTCTTGATATTCTTTCAATTCAGTTTTAATTCTAATAATCCATTCTTCAAGAACACTTTGTGGTCTTGCGTTAAGGGCAGGAAAAGATCCTATTATTCCAGCTTTACATTGCGCTATAACTAAATCAGGAACAGAAATAAGAAATAAAGGTGCTCCAATTACTGGTATAGAAATGTTATCTTTTATGGAATCTGGTATAGGCATATAAGCTCCTAAGTAATAGAATTAAAAACTTAATATAACAGCAAATGAATAACCCTTTTAATCTATTTTTAATTTTTTTTTCTATTTTTTTATTTTCATGTTCTGAACGAAGTGCAAATTCAAATTGTCTAGAGTATAAAAGTCAAGAAGAAGAATTTTCTGCAATTCAAGTTGTTGGGAATAAGGATATTAATTTAGATCTTTCTTCGTTTGTCACAACCTACTCATCTCGAGTAGAGTTTAGTGGAAATTTAGGAAAACCTGCAGATCATGAGGGCTTAGATTTCATTAATGATGATGAGGAAATATCAGATATACCTATTCATGCTATAGCTGAGGGAACTGTAATCTATGCAAGGACTGGATGTCCTTCAAGCACTCAATTTAGTGATAATACTATTCTTAGAGAATGTGGTGCGGGTTGGGGAAATCATTTAGTGGTGGATCATGGTGATAATATTTATTCGAGATATGCTCATTTAAGATTTGATGGGATTTTTAAAAAAGTCGGTCAGAAAGTTAGCAAAGATGAAATTATTGGGCTCATGGGTAACTCTGGAAGAAGTGATATTAGACATCTTCATCTTGAAATAGGTCACTACTTAGGTGAGTTTGATAGTTGCCAACCTTCTAGATCTTTCGATCACGTTATTGATCCAGCATTTTATGGGTTTTAGTTATTATTTGCATAATCTAAAGCGAGATAAATCATTGCTTTGACACCCTCATCAAGGGCTCGATCATCTATCTTAAAAAAGGGAGTATGATTGCCTGGAGCTTCTTCAACACCTGGCTCATTAACTCCTAACCAAAAGTACATTCCTGGAATTTGTTGAGAAAAGAAAGAAAAATCTTCTGCTCCTGTGGTTGGAGTATCCATTATAAAGAATTTACCCTCTGCAGCTTCAGATAAAGTCTTTGCATATTTATTAGTGAGTTCAATATTGTTAAAAGTAACGGGGTAAAAGCCTCCAACATCAAACTCAACATCAACTTTTGTTCCTGTGCCTTCAGCTACTCCTCTTGCTATTTGCCTGATTTCACTATAGATCTCAGCACGCAAGTCCGAATCAAAAGTTCTGATTGTTCCAGTAATTTGTGATTTATCCGGAATAATATTATTTCGTGTTCCTGCTTGAACCATTCCAACTGATACAACAGCTGGATTATTAATAATATTAATCCGTCTACTTACAACGGTGTTTAATGACTCAATAAGTTGTGCTGTTGCCATAATTGGATCAATACTATCCCATGGTCTTGATCCGTGTGCTTGTACTCCATTAATTGTGATTCTGTAAGATGATGCAGCGGCCATTGCTGGCCCTGGAACAACACCAAGGTATCCATGTAGGGAGTTTGTAACATGAAGACCAAATATTACATCGGGTTTGTATCTATCAAATATTCCCTCTGAAAGCATCATCTCTGCTCCGCCTCCTTCGCCTTCAGGTGCTCCTTCTTCAGCAGGCTGGAATATAAGCATTATATTTCCCTTAAGCTCTTTTCTATTTTTAGCTAAAAACTCTGCAACTCCCATCAAGATGGCTACATGTGCATCATGACCACAAGCATGCATAACACCAACGTCCTGACCTAAATACTCTGTTCTTTGAATGGATGCATAAGGTAGTCCAGTTTGTTCAGTTACTGGCAACGCATCCATATCAGCCCTCAAGGCTATTGTTGGCCCAGGTTTTGCACCTCTTATTAGCCCAACAACTCCTGTATAAGCTATCTCTGTCTCAATCTCAATACCAAGCGAAGAAAGATGTTCAGCGACTTTCTTTGATGTTCTAAATTCTCTATTCCCAAGCTCAGGAAACTCATGTATGTCATGCCGCCAAGAAATAACTTTTTCCATTAACGGGTCAAGATCAGTTTTAAGTTTCTGCTTTAAGTCTTCGGAATGAATTAATCCTGAAACCAAGAGAATATTTATAAGTAAAAATTTTTTCATCTTTGTTGAAGTTTACAAAAAAGGCATTTAGTTGTCATTCGTGAAGTAAGTATACTTTGTTAATTAAAGTTATCAGCAACCCAGCTAATTGACCAAAGGTGGCCCAGTCTTCTTCCATTATATTCAGATGGTAGTCTAACAACTGAAGATTCTGCAAAATCTATAATTTGTGGATCATAGTCATAGCTATTGAATGCATTATCGAGTTCTTTAATTGTTCTCCATTGAAAGTACGAAATATTTTTGTTTTTGTATTTAGGATGATTGTAATCACAATATTTTTCTAAGTCATCGCTTCCTAGTGGGGCCGCAACAACATGAATTTCAGTTTCAATGTCATCTATTTTGTTTAAGAGTAAAGATGAAAATACGCCCCCATAGCTGTGACCTATGATAGTAATTTTTTCTATAGCTCCTTCTTCTTTAATCGCTTCCAAAAAAAGCTTAATTGAGTCTTCTGCACACTTGGAAGTATCCCATCTAAAGAAATAGGTATTGGTGTTTTCATTATCTATCTTCTGAAGGGGATAAATCCATTCAAAACCTCTGCTATCACCTCCATGAATACCGATCAGTATTTCTTTACTACTTGAGTTTGGTTCAAGATCATGAAGACCAAATTCAAGGTTTATCAGTGCTCTGCCAGAATCTAGATAATCTTCTTTAAAGTCTAATTCATATAGATCAAGAGAAATGAGATTGGGTTTAAAAAATAAGATTGTTAATAATAGTAAGACTCTCATTTCTATGATTTGTTTTGTGTTATCTTAATACTTTTATTTTGTGAGGAATATAGAATGATGAAGAAAATTTATTTTACTTTTTTAATCGCTCCGTTTTGCTTGTTGGCTGATGATCATAAGGCTCAAGGTAACTCTATTGATTGGGAAATTGAGGCTTATACAACTTCTGCTCCAGATTTCATTGGTAATTTTGCGACAGTAATTAGTGCTTCTGGTGAAGTTTTAAGAGAGGGAAGTAATGGTTGGACTTGTTTACCGTTTATTGCTATGCCAAAAATGGGGTTCAAAACTAAAAATGAGGCAGCTCCAGCATGTGCTGATCAAAATGCAATGGCGTGGGCAAACGCCTATTTGAGTCAAACAGAGCCTAAACTTGAAAATGATGGCTGGATTTGGATGCTTCATGGTGATACAGGTGTTGACAATTTTAGACCTTATTCTGAAGGTGACGAGAAAAATACGGATCCAAAAGATTGGATATATTCTGGTGCTCACCTAATGTTAATGCCAAAAGATCCTAATTCGCTTGGCAGTCAAACAACTGATTTCACAACTGGTGCTCCGTATGTAATGATGAAAGGGACTCCTTATGTTCATTTAATGATACCAGTTGAGGGTTACTATGATTTTCAACCTGAATCAGCACCTAAGTAAGCATTAGTTTAAGAATTTTCTACATCCATATTTTCTTTTATGGGTGTAGAAGAAGATTTATTCTTCTACAAAACCCTGCCATCTCTGCATGTATTTGATAAATGTATTGCTTAGGCCCTCATTAGATAAATATTTTTTTGAAACAGGAAGTTGGATTGGTTCAAATTCTGGATTACTGATTACCTTTTTTGGAAAATCATGATGAAGGATCCCGCCCCTCCCAATGGTTACGAAGTCAACTCCACTATCCAAAATTTTAGAAACATCTTCAGCAGTCCTTATATTTCCTGCTACTGTTAAAAAAGTGTCCTTAAAATCGATGTCGGTAAAATGTTTTAACAAGTTTTTTTCTTTATGTTCCTCTTCATTTGGTTCCTTAAAAGAGTCCCATAAGGATATATCTATGAAATCAATCTTTTTGGTTGATATTAAAGACTCACAGATTTCTTTAATCTCTGCAAGCTTCAATCCAAAACCTTCTGGAGATAAGCGAACACCTAAAATAAAATCACTACCGCATACATCCCTTACCCCATCAACTATCTCAAAAAGGATTCTTGATCTATTTTCATTTGACCCCCCGTATTCATCTTCTCGTCTATTAATTTCGGATGATAAAAATTGAGAGAGAATGTAGCCATGTGCTCCATGTATTTCAACACCCTGATAACCAGATACCTTTGCTCTTAGGGCAGCAGAAATAAAATCTTCTCTGAGTTTTATGACTTCCTCAGTTGAGAGTCCTCTGGATCCTGTGCTGCTATCATCTGATGGGCATACTGGTTGAGTTTTGATCAATTCTTCCGGAGATCTCATTCCAGCATGATGGAGTTGGGCAATTGCTAAACTATCATGTTTTTTAATTTCTGCTGTTAGTTTTTTAAGGCCTTCAATATGTTTATCATCAAATATCCCTAACTGGCCTGGAAATCCTTTCCCAATTTCTTGGACATGGGAAGCACAGGACATTGTTATGCCAAAACCACCCTCTGCCCTCTTAGTTAACCATTTATATTCGTCATCTGAAAGAGTGCCATCTTCGTGACTTTGTGTATTAGTCAAAGGTGCAAGCATAAACCTGTTTTTCATCTCTTGGCCAGATTCAAAGATTAATTTATCATTTGATGATCTCATGTTAGTTTCAAACTTCTGAAATAGAAAAAGAAAAATAGAGTAGCTATTGATGAAAGTATATGCCAAAGGGCATGAGCCTGAATTAAAGAATCAGGATTACAAAAGTCTGTTTCAGGATAACCCTGAAGCCAAATAGCAAATGCTGTTAAGTAGGTAAACATGCCAAACCAAAACCATCTAAATCTGGTCTTTCTCATTGCTGATTGCTTGTTAATGAAGACTGCTGGTATCCAAAACAAAATTACCCACCAATATTCATTCAAGTTAAGAAAAATCTCATTCGGGAAAACTCCAAAAACCGAAGCTACTAAAAATCCTATAAAACCTGAGGATAATCGAAGTAGTGGGGAATAAAAATGTTGCAATGCTTCTGTGATTATCCATAAGGCTATGGATAAAAACCACAAATTGATTCCGATACCTAAATCGCCACCGAAATTCCAGCTAATTAACGCATAAATTGTAATGTATGAAACATATGTTTTTGCAAAGATTTTTTCTGAATAATCTTTGATTACAAATATATTTACAAGCCAAGGTATTGAAATAAACATAATCATGCTTAACCAGTCTGCCCATTGACCCCAAGCGGTATGGGTTCCATGCATTAATAATGATCCAGGGCCTAAAAATAGAGCAGCAGTTGCGAATATTATTGCGGTTGGTGATGCACCATGAAATCTTGATTCACTTCTTGATTCTCGAGATAGAATCCAGAACATTATAAGTCCAGTAGTTATAAACCCTATGTTAGAGAGGGCATTACTAGGCTCTCTAAAATATCCATCGCTAATCCTTTCGCACCACCGAGAAACATCATTAATGCTATAACCAGGCTCAACAGATAAAAAATTTCCAGTCTGTGCTAATAGTAGATAAGCAACAAAAAAAAGAAATGAGCATAGCAAAGGTATAAGAAAGACTTTTTTATTCATTTCTATATCTTCCTTAATCCCAAACAGAAATATATTCTTCTGTATTCATTTTAGGTAACGATTTTTTCTTACCTTTTGGTGTGCCAATATAAATATAGCCGATTATTGTCTGATCATTATTTAAACCAAGTCTTTCTGAAATCTTCTCATTGAATGCAAATCTGCCAGTTCTCCAAATTGCGCCATAACCTAGAGCATTCAAGGCAAGCATAATATTTTGCCCAGCAGTTCCAGTAGATATGATTTGTTCTATCCTAGGAACTTTAGGATGATCCTTCTTTGTAGACACAAGTATTACAATTAATGGAGCTCTAAACGGTGCATTTTTATATTTCTCTATCTTGTCATCAGTTAAATCCTCAAAGCTCTCTTTTGCTACCTCAACAAAGGTATCAGAGAGTTTTTGGAGTCCTGCACCACTCACCTGAATAAAGCTTGAAGGTCTTACCCATGCATGGTCTGGCGCTCTTAGGGCGGCTTGGAATACTTGCTCCATTTCATCTTTTGATGGTATGGGATCAACAAGTTTGCGATGAGAGTTTCTTTCTAAAATGTTCTTAAGTGCTTTATTCATAAATTAAATAAAGGATCTAAGGACTGTTTTTATATTTTCAATTAAATTTGGGTTTTGATTAAAACTTTTAATATTTGAATCAGGTTTATTCCAATCATGAGATGAGTCAGTAAAATAGTTTGAGTCAATGGTTACCCAACTTGAATCATCTAATGTTCCTGCTTTTATAAAAACCATCCTATCAAGTTCTTTTGCGAAGCTAATAACTCCGGATCCACATTTTTCACAAAAACCTCGATTTATATGCATGCCATCAGTGCCAACACTCTCATAAAATTTGGGCTCGCCTTTTATTGTAAGATTCTTTTTCGCTATAACAAGAATAGTTGCTTTTCCAGAGCCAGTAGCTTTTTGGCAATCTTTGCAGTGACAATGATGTCCAGAAATAACTTTATTCCTTTGGAAAGAGTAACTTATTGACCCACATAAACAGCTACCAGTTTCAATCATGAATTAATTGCCCAATCTTCTATGATCATGTCAGACGCTTTTTCACCAATCATAATTGTAGGCGCGTTAGTATTACCTCCTATTAATGTTGGCATAATTGAAGCATCTATAACTCGCAAGCCTTCTACTTTATGAACTTTAAGCCTTTGATCAACAACAGCCTCTTGATCACTACCCATTTTGCATGTTCCAACTGGATGATAGACAGTATCCGCACTTTCCCGAATAGCCTTCTCAATATCTGCATCATCATTGATATCTATTGGTCTTTGGCAATGTTGCTTTATATATTTGTTTACAGGCTCTGTATTTAGAATCTGCATCATTTTCTTATATCCTTCAATCATGTCTTTCATATCATCAGGATGTGAGAGAAATTTTGGATCTATTAAAGGATCTTCTAATGGATCAGCAGACTTAAGTGTCACAGTACCTCTTGATTTTGGTCTTAATAAACAGCTATGGCAACTGAATCCATGACCCCAAATTTGTGTTCTTCCATGATCAACAACCATAGCAGGAGCAAAATGAAGTTGTATGTCAGGAATCTCCTTAGAGTCGCTTGATTTAATAAAGGCTCCTGCTTCAGCGATAGTTGATGTGAATAGTCCTGTTTTCTTCAGAATGTACTTTATAACCTCAAGCGGGTATTTGATTAGAAATGCCTTAATAGAGGTTCCAATAAACTGCATAGAGTTATATTTATGAACAGTTAAATAATCAATGTGATCCTGAAGGTTCTTTCCTACTCCGGGTAAATCGACCTTATGCTTTATGCCATGTTTTTCTATTTCTTCTTTTGGACCAACTCCAGATCGCAACAATATTTGTGGGGAACCAAAAGCACCTGAGCACAATAAAACTTCTTTTGATACAGCAACACTTTTTATATTTCCATCCTCTTCTATATATTCAACGCCGGAAGCTTTATCGTTATCGATTAAAATTTTATTTACATTTGCTTCAGTAATTACAGTAAGGTTTGGTCTTTCTAGTGCAGGTACTAAATATGCTTTGGCAGTGCTGCATCTTTTTCCATCTTTTTGGGTTGTTTGATAGAACCCGACACCCTCTTGTTCGCCACCATTAAAATCCTCATTAAATTCATGAATTTTTGAACCGGCTTTAACAAAATCTTTTGTTGGTTGATTTTCATGCATAATTTTTGAAACATTTAATGGGCCTCCTTGACCATGAAACTCATTATCAAACATTTCATTATGCTCTGCTTTCTTAAAATATTTTAAGACTTCATCATACGACCACCCGTCATTACCAAGACTAGCCCAGTGATCGTAATCCCATTTGTGACCCCTTACATACAACATCGCATTAATAGAGCTTGAGCCACCTAGAGTTTTTCCTCTTGGTTGTGCTCCTCTCCTATGTTCTTTTATTTCATCTTTAAAAGAGTGCACGCCTCCTGTTGTATCAACAACTTCTGAAGTAGGTTCAGCTACAGTTACTTCTTCAAACTCTTTTTGAGGAACTGTTTCGTAGTTCCAACTAACAGGATTATCTGGACCAAAAAATGCAAAACCAATTGGAATATGAATTCTTGGATCTTTATCTTTTTTTCCAGCTTCAATGATGCATACAGATATATTGGGATTAGAAGTAAGTCTATTTGCTAAGACACAACCTGCTGAACCTGCACCAATAATTACAAAATCATATGCATTTTTCATGTTAATATATTAACATCTATTCAGATTGCATGTTGGTTGTATGACCATTAGAATAACCACCTAGTTATTGAGGTTGAAAATGAAAAATATCAGTTATTTGTTGAGTTTATTTGTACTTTTTTCCTTTGTATTAATTGCAGATGAGAGTAGTGAAGATGTAGCAGAAGAATCTTCAGAAAGTGTCGTTGAGGAAGAGAATCAGGAAGAAAAAGAGGAAGAGGAAGAAGAAAAAGAACCGACTATCAGCGAGTTTATTGAAGAGGGAGAGTTTGAAATCATTGAAGGAATGCTCGATATTTATTATGAAACAGAAGAAGATACTTATTACACGATTGTTGATGAAGAAAACCTCTCCAAAGAATTCATTTATTTTTATTACATCATAAGCGGTGCTCAAGCAGGAGGTGCCAGCGGAGGAGATATGGGTGACAGCTCTGTATTAGAGTTTAGAAAGTTTAAAGATGATATTGCCCTCTATAAGAAAAATACAATTTTTAGCTATGACGAATCCAATAATATTTCGAAATCTACACTAACAAATATTCTTGAGTCTTTTGTTGGAAGGTTTGAAGTTAAGATCGAAGAAGATGGAAAGTATCTAATCAATATTGATAAATTATTTCTTGGTGAAATGCTTGTTGGCCTTACTCCACCAAAAGAATATGCTGAATATTACAGTTTAATTCTTGGTAGGATTGATGACAAAAAAACTTACATCAGTAGAGTAAAAAATTATCCAAAGAATACTTCTATAGAAGTTACCTATGGTTTCTTTAATCCAAGTCCAAAAGGCTCTGTTGATGCGGTTCCTGATGCAAGATACTCCAGTATTGTTGCTAGACATATGTTTGTTGAAATGCCTGATAGCAACTATGAGCCAAGAGTTGCCGATCAAAGAATAGGATATTTTTCAACGAAGATCACTGATCTGAGCACCTATGATTATTTTAAAGGTAAGGACTTAATTAATAGATGGCGTCTAATTAAAAAAGACCCGTCAGCAGAACTGTCAGAACCAATAAATCCTATCGTTTTCTGGGTTGAAAACTCAACTCCTGAGGAGATTAAGCCTTTTGTTGTTGAAGCAATTGAACTTTGGAATATAGCTTTCGAAAAAGCAGGTTTCAAGAATGCAGTTGTTGCAAAAATTCAACCTGATGATGCTGAGTGGGATGCGGGGGATGTTCAATATAATGTTATCAGATGGGCATCTACACCATCACCAAGATACTCAGGATACGGTCCAAGTGTTGCCAATCCTCGAACTGGAGAGATGATTGCAGCTGATATTGTGCAAGAATTTAACTCAATTAGTTATGGTTATAGACTCAGAAAGATATGGGGCTATGATGAAGACAATGATCCACTAAGGCAATGGATTATCTCACTTACCTTGCATGAGATAGGTCATACTTTAGGACTTCGCCATAATTTTAAAGCAAGCTGGTTGTATGATGCATCTGAAATTCATGATACAAGTGTCACTGGGAAGAATCATATTGGCTCAGTGATGGACTATGATCCAATAAATATTGCTCCAGAAGGAGTCGAGCAAGGAAATTTCTTTCCAACTGTGCCGGGTCCATATGATATATGGGCTATCACCTTTGGTTATACACAAGGAATGAATGAAGTGGAAAGAGAAAATCTCCTATCTCAATCAACAAAACCTGAGTTCATCTTTGGAACTGATGATGACGCTATGGGGTCTCCTGGTGGGAATACGGATCCAAGAAACAAACGATATGATATGTCCAGTGATCCAATAACTTATTCTGTTCAAAGACTTAAAATAATCGATGATAAGATTAATGAGTTACCTGAGATATTTGATGAACCAGGATCTACATATACTGAACTAAAGGCAACATTCGATAGTCTCTTAAGGGATAAAGGGAGATTTGCAGAATCTATTGCTATTCAAATAGGTGGCGTTTATTCAAATAGACTTGTTGTCGGTCAAGAGGCTGGAATGACACCTTTTGAGGTTGTCCCCTATGAGGAACAAAAACGAGCTATGAAGGCATTAAATGAGCATCTATTTGCAAACGATGCTTTTGTTTTTAATCCAGATATATTAAAAATCCTCCAATCTGAAAAACGTGCGGCTTCATATGGAAACTCTGATGATGATCCTAAAGTTCATGACAGAGTTCTTAGAATGCAACTAAGCTCACTCAGCTTTATTCTTCATCCGCGAGTAATGAAAAGGTTAACGAATAGTTCGAAATATGGAAATGAGTATTTACCAAATGAGGTTCTTCAAGATATATTCGATGGTATTTTTGTAGCTAGAGAAATTCCTAATACTTTTAAAATGAACCTACAATCTGCCTATGTGGATGGTTTAATAGAAGCCATGAGTGATGAAAGATATGATGAAATTTCAAGATCAGCGATATTTAATTCTCTCCAAAGGATTAGAAATTACTCAAATTCTTCCTATGGAAATAAGATGGTAAAAGGACATTTTGATTACTTAAACTGGAAAATTAACAGCGCACTTGATTGATTAAAATGAGCCGCCTCTAAATCTTGTGTTTGGAGGGCCGAAAATAATTGAAAAAGCTTCTCTAATTGTTCTAGCATTTTTTACATCTTTGAAAATTGCGCTCCAACCCATAAAAGTAATCTTTACTGGGTTGAATGTATTCACATTATTAACTAATCCGTATTTAACAGTTGTATGCTCGGGTTCAAATGTCCCAAACATTTTGTCCCAAATAATAAATAAATTTCCATAGTTCTTATCTATATATTGTTTATTTGCGCCATGATGCACCCTATGATGAGAAGGTGTGTTAAAAATAATTTCTAATGGTCCCAGTTTGTCAACAATTTGTGTATGGCCAACAACTCCCCACAAGGTGCTTATAACTCCAGCAATTACTACAATAGTTGGATCAAGTCCTAATATTGGGAGAACCAAAAAGAAAGGTATCTTAGACAAAGGTGCAAACCAAGCTTGTCTGAGTGAAACCGCAAAATTCATCTCCTGACTTGAATGATGGCTCATATGTATTGCCCATAAAAATCTCACTCTATGAGAGAGTCTATGGTAAATATAAAAAACTAAATCAATTAAAATAAAGGCTAAAATCCACATAGCCCAAACAGGTATTAAGCTAGCAAGATCAATTAACCTAAATTGATATAAAAAAATATGAATGCTGAATGATATTCCTTTAGCAGCAAATCCGATAAGAATATTCCCAATAAGTAAACCAGCTGTGCATAAAGTATCATTTAGCCTATAAAAAGATTTGTTGCTTAAAGAAGAAAATAAAGCCTCTAAAGCAATCATTCCGTAGATTATTGGAAGACCTATCGCATAAACTTCGGTTACAGTGAGACTAGTCATTTCGATTTCAATAATTCAATTTTTTCAATTAGGGAATCAAGCTCGGGCTTGTTTGTTTTTATCTCCTCTAAAGTAAGACCTTGAAGTTCATGAGGGAATACAAGCCACTGATCTGTCTTATGAATATAATAATCAGGAGCTCTGTCAGTTTTATTATTCTTTGGCTTAAAGTAAGGAGTTGCAACTTGTATTTCTGGCATATTTTCTTTGCAAGCTTCCTTGATTTCTTCTATTACCTTGCTGATTGACATACCTGAATCATAAACATCATCTACTATCAAAAGAGAATCGTTTAACTTCAGCTGCTTAACCACGTAGTTGAGTCCATAAACTTGAACTCTGTCTTTAGTTGAGTTGATACCAGAATAGTAGGAAGTTCTTATTGCAATGTGGTCAGATGGTATACCCAGGTAATCAAGAAATTCTTGAACAGCAATTCCAACTGGGGCTCCGCCACGCCATATACCTATAATGAAGTCTGGTTTAAAGCCTTGCTCATAAATCTTCCAAGCTAAATTATAAGAGTCTTTTAAGAGCTGGTCTGCCTGGATGTAATGCTTTTCCATAAAGCTAATATTACTCCAAAACAGACCTTATATATAAACTAGCAGTTTTAAACTACTAGAAGCTATATCTTATTCTTGTCATAGCTTGTCTTGGCGGAATCAGCTCAAGGCCAGTTGCTGCTACTCCAAAAACGTCCGTCATGCTTGAATTAACTCCTGCCTCATCAGTGATGTTTAAGAGCATAAAATCTACAGCTAGGCTGTCACTAAAGCCAACCGAAGTGATTATGTTTCCAATTTGATAGGCTCTAACATAATCAACAATAGGATTATTAGAAACTCTTTGTTGGAAAGAACCTCTTTTAATAAATTGAGCTATTGTTGTAAGTGAGTTACCTGAAGACAAGTTGGTCTCATATTTAAGTGAAATATCTGCGGTAATTTCAGGAGTCTTAGCCAGCTGATTACCTCTAACATTTTCTCTTAAACCATATCTGATATCTTCCGCACCAATGAAATAGGCGTAAGCATCAACATTATCTAAAACCTCATAATCTGAAGTCACTTCTGAGTTTAAAAAGGCAAGGTTCATATCAACACTAAAAGAATCTGATAAAAATCCTGTGAATTCAATTTCTAAACCTGACATTTCAGCTTCGGGTATATTTGCTACTCCTCCTCTATATGGATCTGGATCAGTTGCTTGGAACTGGAGGTTTTCATAAGTGTATGAAAAAGCTGCCAAGTTAGCTCGTGCTCTGCCGTCTGCAAAAGTGGACTTAAGGCCTACTTCAAAAGATTCAACAGTTTCGCTCTCAAATACTTGAAAAACCATAGGATCAACTAAAACAGCACCCTGAGCTGTTCTTCCTGCTGCATCAAGCTCTTCTTGAGTGGCAAAACCATATGTTAAATTTGTTCCTCCTGGCTTGAATCCTCTTGCTAGTGCAAGGTATAACATTGTGTCATCTGATAGATCAAACTCACCTACTACTCTAGAAGTAATCTCATCAGTGGTTCCTTCCTGTTCAAATACATCTACACTTAAAAAGTTAGTTACGTCTGTACCGAAAGTATCTTCAGAATAACGAAGTCCTGAAACAATTCTAAATGTTTCACTTACATAGAGTGTTGTTTGTCCATAAATTGAAAAAGATTCTCGTGTAGGAAAAGCATCTGTAAAAAAGTCTACATCTGCCCCTGGACCAAAGATATCAAACATTCCAGGAAATCCATAGTCATGCTCATAGCAATAACTAGGATCAGCAAAAGATTCACTACAAAGATACTTTATCCTTCCATCAAGGTCATCATCTCTGTAACCTCTGATAACATTTTCAATTTCGTGATCAATGTAAAATAACCCTACTGTCCAATCAAGTCTATCCTCAATTGGCTCATTAGAAATTAAGTTGATTTCAAGAGTTGTTGTGTCAACAACTGAAGTTTCGGGTCTAAATTCTGCTCTTTGATAAGTGGCGCCAGCTCCTAAATCAGGAATTGAAAGAACTGGATCAAGATAGTTATGCCTGTCGTTGTCCCTTGTAACCGATATATCATCTTCTTGAATACTAGCTATCGCTTTTAGATTTGCAAAACCAAAGTCAGATTCATAAATTGCAGCAATTACCATTGAAGATAGCTCATGCTGGGAAACGGTATCTTGTGAAAGCTTTCTCATTCCAGGCGATTGATCATCAATACCTCTTATGGCTGCTCCATTTCTATCTTCTTTAAAATACTGACCAAATACCCTTAGGCTAGATGTTTCGTTAAGATCAAACATCCAATCGGTTCTAACTGACTTATTATTGGCGTCATCTAGGTCTTGACCTGTAACCAGATTTTTTGAAAACCCATCTCTTGTTGTTGACGATATTGATAACCTTGTTGCAATAGTGTCGCTGATAACAAAATTATTTGAGGTTGTAAACTTCTGAAGGCCGTAATCTCCAAAGGTTACATTTAATTTACCAGAGCCTCCTTCAGTTGAAGGTGCTTTAGTAATAACATTAATTGCCCCCCCAGTTGAGTTTTGGCCAAATAGTGTGCCTTGTGGACCACGCAAGACCTCAATCCTCTCGACATCAAGGAAGTCAGTGCTTAATGCAAATGGTGATGCTATAAAAACTCCATCCATATGGAATGCAACAGATGGTGCAGCTATTGCATTTTGATTAGTTTCGTTACCTACTCCTCTTATTGAAATAACTGTTTTATAACCTTCATTTTTAGCAACTGTTACACCAGGTACGATTGCACTTAAATCAACGAAGCTTGTTATGTTTTTCTCTTCTATATCTTCTTCAGTCAAAGCAGTAACAGCTTGAGAAATATCCTGAAGACTTTCAGAACGTTTTTCAGCAGTGACAACTACCTCTTCAACTTCTTGAGCTAAAAGAGATAAGCTAAAAGAGCCTACAAAAGAAGCTAATATAAGTCTTTTAAATAAAATATTAAAATAAATTTTCATAAATTTTCCCCGTATAAATATAAATTTTTATTTTTGCAATCTTTGTCTGCAGGACAAATTGAAGTTAAACTCGGTCGGTTTAACGGTTGCGTTCCTTCGGTTCTCACCTACTTCCGTCTCCTAAGAGATGAACGATTAGCGCGTTCCTTCAGCTTTCGCTTACTTCCGACTCCGAAGAGTTGAACGATTTTAACTCACTATTTACTCAATCACTTGAGCTCCTTTTTAACCATGGAGATGGTGCAAATTAAATCACAATATAAAATAATACGTTTTAAAATTTAACTTAACAAGACAGAAATCGATATTAGTGGTTATTTTTTGTTTTTTTTTCTTGAAAAGCTAAATTTACTAACTTAAACATGTAAAATCTTTAAAAATGTTAGAAAAAATCTTTAAACTTGAGTCTAACAACACTTCCTTTAGCAAAGAGGTTTTGGCTGGATTTACCACCTTTGTGACCATGGCATATATTATTTTTGTGAATCCACAAATGATGGCTGTTAGTGGAATGGATTTAGGTGCAAGCTTTGTTGGCACCTGTCTGGCAGCCTCACTTGCTTGCATAATAATGGGACTATATTCCAATTGGCCTGTCAGTTTAGCTCCTGGAATGGGATTGAATGCCTTTTTTACTTATACAGTAGTTGGCGAGATGGGATATTCTTGGGAAGTAGCTCTTGGGGCAGTTTTTTTAGCAGGTGTTTTATTTTTTATAATGAGTGTAACGAGACTTAGACGATGGATGTTAGATAGTATCCCTCTTAATCTTAGGATTGCTATGGGAGCAGGTGTTGGACTTTTTATTGGTTTTATAGGATTAAAAAATGGCGGATTAATAGTTGCGAACGATGCTACCTTTCTAAGTCTTGGTGATTTTACAAACCCTGAAACGTTATTGGCAGCATTGGGTTTTTTAATAATAAGCTCCTTGTCCGTAAGAAATATTCCTGGAGCTATTCTCGTTGGTGTAATTCTAGTGACAATATCTTCAATTTTTCTTGGGCTAATCGAATTTCGTGGATTAGTTTCTATGCCGCCAAGTATTGCCCCTACTTTCATGAAAATGGATATAGTCGGTGCCTTAGATGTTGCAATGCTGAGCGTGATTATGTCATTTCTATTTGTAAATCTTTTTGATACTGCGGGTACTCTTTTAGGCGTGGCAAACAGAGCAAAAATCACCGATGAATACGGTAATGCAAAGAACTTTGATAAAGCTCTTAAAGCTGACAGTAGTTCCAGCATATTTGGTACTTTCTTTGGTTGCTCTCCTGTAACTAGTTATGTCGAGAGTTCAGCCGGAGTTGAGGCTGGAGGTAGAACGGGCTTAACTACGGTTGTGGTTGGTCTTCTATTTTTAGTAGCTATCTTTTTTTCACCCTTGGCAGCAATAGTTCCAGCCTATGCAACCGCTGGTGCTTTAATTTATGTATCTATCTTAATGATGAGCGGTATGGAAAAACTCAACTGGTCTGATTTAACTGAACTCTTGCCAGCATTAGTAATAATAGTAATGATCCCACTTACTTTTTCTATTGCTAATGGTATTGCTCTCGGATTCTTAGCATATGTTGTCTTAAAAATTTCTATTGGTGAAATAAAAAATATCTCCTCAGGAGCTTGGTTCTTAACTGCTATTTTTGTTTCAAAGTTTCTCTTCTTATAAAATGCTACATAATTTTTCGAGGATTTTTATCATCCTTCTCAGTTTTGCGGTCCATGGGTCATTAAACTCAAATCCAACTTTATATATTGAAGAGACAAAACTTGTAGGTAGCTTTCATGAGAATGGAGAAGTTGAAATGTTTCTTGGCTTGCCTTTTGCTAGACCTCCCATTGGTGAGATGAGATGGAAAAAACCGCATCCTTGGATGCCAATTCCTGAAGAAGAAATTTATGTCAATAAATTTAAACCGGCTTGTTTTCAAAATCAAAGAATTGTTCTTTGGTATAAAAGATTAATTCAAGATTTTGGGGGTGACCCAAATACTTTTGCAGTTCCAGATTTCAGTGAAGATTGTTTATATTTGAATTTATGGCGACCAAAAGGTAAAAAAAATAATTTGCCTGTAATTGTTTATATTCATGGCGGCAGCAATAAGGCTGGGTGGGCATATGAGCCAAATTATCTAGGTCATAACATTGCCAATAAAGACTTTATTCTAATAAGTATTCCATACCGTTTAGGAGTTTTTGGATTTTTTTCTCATCCTGAGGTTGAAAGTCCAAATCTAGCTCTTTTTGATCAAATTTTAGCTCTTAAGTGGATAAGTAAATATGTCTCTTCTTTTGGGGGTGATCCCTCTAATATTACTTTAATTGGCGAATCAGCAGGTGCTGGAGGAATAAGCCATCTTATAGCCTCTCCGCTAAGTGAGGGTTTGTTTCAAAGAGCTGTACATCAAAGTGGGGGTTCTTCCTTTACTTATCCAACTTTAGCTTCTGAGGTAAAAAACCTTGCAAATGAATTTAGTAAATCTTTCCAAGACTCATCAATTAAGAATCTAAGAACTGTAAGTGCTGAGGAAATACTTAAAATTTCTGAAGAAATTTATGCAAACCATTATTTCAATTATGTTAATGATAATTTATCTCTAAATGGGCATTTGTCTGAATCCTATAAAGATGGAGAAATTCAAAGTGTTGACCTGATTGTTGGATCTAATAATGATGAGTGGTCTTTATATTTTGATGGCAATGTTGATATTGAGCTCTGGCTAGATCAGGAAACATCACAAGAGAAAAAAGTTAAACTCTTAACACTTCTCGAAGATATCGATGATCCCGTGAGAAAAATGGATCTATTAATAACAGCAAAGAATTTTGTTTGTCCTTCTTTGTTTATGGCTAAAAGTTTAAAAAATAAAGGTAAAAAAACTTGGGTTTATCAATTTAATAGGGTCAGGGATGACGAGTTAGCAAAAAAATATGGGGCATTCCACGGTGCTGAACTGCCTTATGTTTTCGATACTCATGATGATTGGCTTCCTACAAATAATACGGATAAGGAGCTTACTGAAGTAATTCAGTCTTATTGGTTGTCCTTCGCAAAAACAGGCAACCCCAATAGTGCCGATAACGTTATTTGGCCTGAATATATATCAAGTGATGATTCAAGTATTGTTCTTGATGGTGAGGTTTTTTCTAGAAGCCATGAAAGCTCTGAAATATGTAAAATAATGGACTTATTTTAAAAGTTTGCAGGGTTTTTAGGTGTAAAGGCATTATAGTATTCTTTAATACTTAGTATGTCTTTCTTGTCATCTCCGGTAGGTATAAACTCTTTTCCAAAAACTAATTCTTTTTTAAGAAAATCTAGGGAAACCAGTACTACACCTGAATTAAGTTCTTTTGCAATTCTCAAAAATCCAGTTTTCCACTCATCTACTTTTGAGCGTGTACCCTCAGGCGCAAGGCCAATTAGCCCATTTTTTTTGTCTTCAATTTGCCTTAAAAGGTCTTTTATTAATCCGCCTGGTTTTGATCTATCAACAGGAATGCCCCCCATATATTTCATAAATTTTCCAAGTAAGCCCTTAAAAACTGTATGTTTGCCAATAAAATATACTTTTAGATCTATAGCAGCAATTGCGGCCAAACCAACTACAGCATCCCAGTTAGAGGTATGTGGTGCAACAATAGCAACAAATTTTTTGTTTTCATAGATGTCTGAGATATGACCCTTTATTTTCCATCCAGAAACTTTGATTATAATTTTGCCAAGCCATTGAAATGGTTTTGGCCTGTTTGCTTTATAACTATTTGGAAACTTAAATTTCATAGTTCACATTATAAGGTTTTTTGCTGAAATTCCTTATTTTTTTAAAAGCTCCGCCTTTAGCATTTATTTAATATGTTCAATTAAAAGCGTTGGCACATTACAGGTATGAGATTTGATGGTTGCTACTAAAGTTCCTTTCTTAAGTCCTTTTTTGATTGGTGTGACATCAATATTTTTGTTTATTAATCTTTTATGTGCTTCTTCTATTGATTCAACTACCCAAGCAAGTCCCCACAACTCATCAGCTGATTCTGTTTTATCTTTCTGCTCTATAACCTCAATTGTTGTAGCATTTGTCCTGAAAAAAAGCATTCTTCTGTTCCAGTGCTCTATCGTAGTGTCTAAGGCTAATCTAATTTTATAAATATCTCTATAAATGCTTATAAAGTCATCGGCGTCTTGAGTATTAATTACCACATGATCAAGGCTTCTAACAAAAGATTTATCATCACACTCATACTTTGTAAGGCTTCCTTCGGTGTGCTCAATGATAAATACAAAAAGGTCTCTGCTAAGGTTTTTTGGTAAAAAAATATTCTTCCATTTTCGCTTCACTCCATCTATATCATTTATTGCTTGTCCAGAAGTTATCTCCACTCCTTCTATATTCTTGGCTAAGTTTTCTTTTGCAAGTTCCACATTGTTTGTGCCTAATGCAATCCCAGCCAAGTGATCCCCTTTTTGTTCAATCAGAGGTCTTATGAAGTCTGTTCCTGGCCCATCTTCATGTGGCGATATTAATTCTAAGTATGTATTCTCAAGATTAAATAAAACATTTTTTGTTCCAAGTTCATTTCGTTTTCCTTTCCAGCATGGAGAAATCCCAAAAATTTTTTTATAGTTTTCTGTAGCTTGATTAAGATCATTTACTGCGATTATTAGGTGATCAACTGATGAAATCATTCGTTCTCTAATTTATTTATTGTTTTTATAAAAACCTTAC
>Ga0207916_1000020_pt1 | contig 23807 bp, 20 predicted proteins | sample DeeseametaMP1141_FD_184194 | JGI IMG/M metagenome (GOLD analysis project Ga0207916, IMG submission 184194) | Marine microbial communities from the Deep Indian Ocean - MP1141 (SPAdes) | ecosystem: Environmental > Aquatic > Marine > Oceanic | place: South Indian Ocean | collected 2011-03-05 | reverse complement strand
CCCTGCTTCCAGGAGAATTGATTGAGGGAAAAATCTGCTTTGTCCCGGAGCTGAGTTAAGACTTAGAAGTCAATTTCTCTGCCCAGTAATTTCAGGGTCCTGATTCATTCAGTCTCCAATCGTAATGATATTCGATTCCCAGCTCATCTTCATTCAAAGAATTAGCCCAATCCCCTTTTACATATTTCTGTTGATGAATCAAAACTCCTGTTTCATTACCGCCAAAATCATCCTGATACCATTCAAAATTTTTAGAAAGCCGAAGTTTTTCTGCTTTTTTTGTACCACGTGGATGATTAATGTATTAATTTGAGCCTTGTTCCAGAAGCAACTCGCTGTTGAGGACGGTAAAAGCAAGCGGCCGCAGATTTGGACATCCCATGCTGGCGCAATTCAGGGCATAGTGATTTTGGGATCTTGCCAGATTGGTCGCAGAATGCGGTGTTCAATGTCATTCAGTGAAAGTTCTTCACCCTCGATCGTGAAAAACTCTTTATCCAAGGGACCAAAACTAAAATACTGAAGGAAATTTTTCTGATGGATTCGACAGGGAAATGATCCAAAATCAAATTAACGGTTGTAATTGGATTTAGTCATCTTTTTCTTCTCCTTTTTTCAATGAAAGCCAACATTTTTTTGACCAGTAACGGAAATATTCCTAACAAGGCAAATGAACCAATCAAGGTAGGTGAAAGGATGTCGCTCAAAGATTCAATTTTTGCGAGCTCCGAACCTGCGTTTATATAAACCAAGGTTCCCGGGAGCATTCCTAATTGACTTACCCAATAGAAGGTAACTGTACGAAGAGGAGTCAAACCTATCCCCAAATTGATGAAAAAAAAGGGAACCACCGGCACAAGCCTCAAAGTGAATAAGTAATAACCACCATCTTTGTTTATGCCGGAATTGATGATTTTCATCTGCGAGGCAAAACGGCTCTGAACCCAGTCCCGCAGCAAAAAACGGGCAATGAACATGGCTAAAGTCGCACCAATGGAACTGGCGAAAGAAACGATCGCTGTTCCTGCAAATAACCCGAAAAAAGCCCCACCTCCCAAAGTCATCCAGACTGCACCTGGAAGTGAAAATGCAGTAATGACTATGTAAAATAGAAAATAACTGCCCAACACCAAAATGAAATTTTTCTCGTAGGATGAAATGAAAAATGCTTTGGAGGATTTTAGATATTCGAGAGTCAGGTACTTTTGTAAATCGAAGACGAAAAACAAAGCAACAACAATGGTGAAGACGGCTATAAGCAACAAAATTTTGATTTGCTTATTCTTCTCAGGCATAGAATTGAATCTTGTCTATTTTATGTAATTCAGAATTTACATAGATTACATCTCAGTTCAAAGGATGATCTACAATAATTTTACACGCTTACCATGAATTGCGCCCCATGTGGTTACACAGTAAGGAACACAATATGTAAGCAAAATTTTAAAATAATTAATGGATTCTCCTTTAAGAATGACATCACCATGATTGATGGTGGCTAGGATAGTCCCCACTACTAATGCGGTCATAAGGGCTTTCTTTGGAGTCCCGTCGCCAAAAGCTAATTGAAAAAAGTCGGGAGTTGCTGTTTGTTTCATCATTTTTTATTTCTAAGATTATTTGAGATAAAATGTCATAAGTGACGGTCCCGCAATAAGTATGCAATTCACATTTTGTGATTTAGATAGTAAGGAAAATTATTTATGATATTAGTGTAGTAGTTAATACATAATTTCTGGTTTCTCTCGAAATGACACAGTTTTACGACTTTTTATGTCGGTATTATGATTTATCTTTCAGTAGACATAATAATCTTTCAAATTGGATAGAACCTTTTTTGTATTTTCAAAAAAAGGATTTATGACTAGAACGTAATCACTTTTTTCAAAGGGTAATAGTTTGATAGCCATCTGCAAAGAGTCTGGCAATGCTTGGATGTCCTTTATATTCATCAATCAAAGGCAGCTCTTTCTTTTTCAACAAATCTTTTTCTCCACCAAACGAGGTGTCGCAATAATCACAAACTCCTGCGATTACTCCTGAACTTTTCAGTGATTGGGAAAGCGGAGTCATCTTATGTTCTTTGCTAAATTCTTCAATCCACTTTGTACCGCCTCCATCAAAAATGAGCTGCACGTCAAGCCTTTATTCCAACAACTAATTGACCACATGCACCTTGAATATCCTGTCCTTTGGAAATTCGTATAGGAGCTACAACACCGTGATCAAGGAGGTACTTTTGGAAATTCCGTGACTGCTCCATTGAAGGTGATTGATATTTGCTGCCCGGAGCAGAGTTGAAGGGAATCAAATTTATCTTGAATTTCATACCGTGCAGCAAACTAATCAATCCCTTTGCATCTTTTATTGAATCTGTCAAATCACGAATCAGAATGTACTCAAATGTAATACGTCTCCGTGATTCCAAAGGGAACTCTCGACAAACTTTAATGAGCTTTTCCAGATTGTATGGAATGTTGACGGGCATCAGTTTTGAACGAACATCATCAGTTACACCATTCAAAGAAATTGCCAGATTGGCCTTGATTTTTTCTTTACCAAAACGCCGGATTTTCGGCAGTAATCCGGAAGTAGAAACTGTGATGCGCCGCTGTGAAAAATTAAATCCATGCTCATCCGTTAGAATTTCCAGAGCCTGCAGAAGATTTTGGTAATTATGAAAGGGCTCGCCCATTCCCATAAAAACGATATTCCGAATATTTTTCCCCTCGGGCTGATCTTTCCAGACTGTCAATACTTGGTCGATAATTTCTGCCGTTTTTAGATTTCTCACCAAACCCATAGTTCCAGTCATGCAGAAATCACAGCCCATTCCGCATCCTACCTGAGATGAAACACAAACTGTATTATGACTGGTATGCGGCATGAACACGGATTCTATGCTGAGTCCATCATCCAGTAACAAACGATATTTAATTGAACCATCCTGAGATTGTTGTGTTTCAGCCTTTTCGAGTGAGCTGATCCAGAAATTCTCTTCCATAATTTTTCGGGTTTCCCAGCCAATATTGTGCATTTCGGAAAAGCTCTCAGCCTTTTTCTGATAGAGCCAATAAAATATTTGATCTGCCCTGAATTCCTGCACCTTACTGTGTTTTATGGATTTTTCAGCCATCCACGCACGTAAATTATGTCGTGTCCAGTTTTTAATGTTGTACAGTTTTGACATTTTATATTTGGAAATGTAACTATTTAATGAATATGTTATTCTTCATGGTAAGTAAATGCACCCGAGTGGTCAAGCGAGAGCTCCTTAAATTTAAAAAATGCTCATACAAAATATTGGTTAACTGATGAAATGTTTAAAATGCGGATGGTCCAATTCTGACACTGCTGCCTATTGTACAAAATGCCATGCATACCTGTCAGAACAGCCGGGCATGGAATCAATAGATGCAATTAAAGCTCTGATTTTAAGTCTGTTTTTTACCGGAATTTTCTATCTCGTTTTCCCGATTCCTGTCATCCGGAGTGAATACTGGCTGCAATTATTTTCAGGTCATATCTCAGAAACTATTGTTGCCCTTGTGCTTTGGTCCCTGTTTTTGATTTTTTTCAAGTGGCGGCAGTTTCGTCAACAACTCCGGGCCTATGAGGCTTTCAGGAATCAGATCATGCACGACTCTTTATCAAAAGGCATTTATGTCAGGGATGTGGACGAGAGGATATTGGAAATCAGTCAGTTTATGCAGGAGCAAAAAGTAAAGAAATTTCAGGACAGCGTCATTTTCCGGAGAGTACGCCGCACATTAAGACACCTCAAAGCCATTCCTAAAAAAGAAGAAATAACTTCAATTCTCAATTATCAGGCAGACATTGATCACAACAGAATGCAAAGCGGATATGCTCTTTTAAACGTTTTTATCTGGGCAATTCCCATTCTTGGGTTTATCGGTACCGTTTTTGGAATCGGACAGTCGGTCGGCGAATTTTCAGATTTTATCCGCAGCACCGGCGGCACTGATTTGAACACGCAAATGCGCTCGGCTTTGGGAGGAGTTACCAGTGGATTATCAGTTGCATTCAGCACTACATTTATTGCATTGGTTGGAGTAGTTCCGATCATGATGCTTGCTTCATCTTTGCGTAAACGAGAGGAAGATTTGCTTCTCAGTGTTGAAGATTACTGTCTGGAAGATTTACTGCCGAATTTACATGTACGTCCTGGAGATGAGATGCTGGATGACACAGTTAGTGAACATTTGGAACAGATGGCAGAGTTTTCTGAGAATTGGCGCAAACAGGTTTCACCTGTTCTTGAATCCGTGGAACGTCATTCAAAAGGATTTGCAGCGCAAGTTGATGGATTACAGCCCTTGATTCAAAAATTCAGTGAATCCTTATTTGAAGCAAAAGACAAAATGAGTGACCCGGATCAAGTGGTAAATGTCCTTGAAAACCCTGAAGAGTTAAAGAAAAAAGACAAAAAAGACAATGAACCGCCAACCGAAAATTCCCAACCTTTAAAACTATGAGGTATGCCTCTAATTCTCCTAAAGTAACACTTTTCCCATTTCTGAGTGTCCTGCTCAGTACAATGGGAATTTTAGCATTCCTTTCAATTAGTTTTTTACTTGTTGTTCCTGAGGGTGCAGATTCTCCCAGTGAGCCCAAACGTTTGCAATTTGAATGGGTCGGTGCACCCGGATATGTCAAACCCATTTTTATCCGCTGTTATGCGGATCGTTTAGAATATTACAATTTGTTTGAAAACCGGGAATACAGCCTCTCTCTTGATGAATTGCTGAACCAGCTTCAAGGTGAAAATCCGGAACTATTGTCATATCTAGTTCAGCTATTTCAGCTAAATACTGATATTAAAAAAAAGTTTGGTAAAACAGAATATTACCCTCTTTTACTGGTTTATCCTGACGGCGTGTTAACTTCAGAATTATTGATGGTTGCAATTGAAAAAATTGGAGGATTAAATTTTGGACTGGAACCAATGCTACCGAAATGGGAAGTACCATATCAGGGACTGAATTCTGAAGGCTGATATTTGATGTTATGAAAAAACTTTGCTTAATGAGAATAATTGTTTTTGGCATCTTGTGGTTTGTCACCGGCTGTCAGGGAATTTTCAGTCCTGCTCCAGATGAACAGGAAATTCGATTGCGCAATGCTATCCGGATTCATCCTGTTCACGAACTCGGCTACGTCCGGCTGGCTCAATATCTGAAAACTCAGGGACGATACTCTAAAACATTTTCAGTACTCCGTACCGGACAGCAGCATATTCCTGATTCGATTGCGCTCATTCGAATGGAGGGAGGTCTGTTTCAGGGTTTGGGTTATTACAGAGAATCACAAGAATATTACACAGAACAAATCACTAAACATCCGGATGAACCGCTCCTTTTTCTGGATCGAGCGCAACTGTACCTGCGTCTGGAAAAACAGCAGCTTGCTTTGAATGACGCACGCAAAGCACTTTCTTTGAAACCTGATTTGTTTGAAGCTCTTTATCTGATTGGTGTGATTTTAGACCGGAGGACTGCCTCAAATGTACCGGATCAGTCAGAGCAGGCACTTGATGCTTTAATTGCCGCCAGCAAAATAAATGGACGGAATCCCGATCTCTGGCTGAGAATTTCAACATTATGGGAAAGGCGTGGTGAAACTCATCAGGCAAGACTGGCAATGCTCCGGGCAGTTGAGCTTTCTCCGGAATCAAAACTTTACCTTCGCCGTTATGCGGATTTGCAGGAAAAAGAGCTGGACCTAACCAGTCAGAAATACTCTGATGAAATCTCGGAATCCCTGCACCAGACTCTTCAACACATGCTCAAATTGTTTCCGGACGACATTTGGGTACACGCACATATGGGGAACCTGGCCTGGACACAGGAAAAGTTTGTGCTGGCGGAGACACATTTACTGCGTGCTCTTGAATCAAAATCTCCATATCCCTGGGCTAATTTTCGATTGGGTATGGTTTATCTCTCTCAAAAAAAATGGGAATCTGCACTCCAGGCTTTTGAGGAAGGTCTTAAATCCGATCCTAAAAACGACTGGGCCATTCTGCAGACAGGACATGCCCTGGAAATGCTGGGAAAAAATGAGGAAGCAATTACCCGTTACGAAAGGCTGATGGAAAAAGGTCCGGACGACCTGGTTGTAGTTAATCGTCTGAATCAATTGTATTGGAACGAATTTTTGTTTGAAAAAGGTGAAGAGGTTCTTTTGCGTGGACTGGAAAAATTTCCTGCAGAAACAGAGCTAATTGAAAAACTACTTGCTTATTATGAATCTCATAGACTTTTTGAAAAGGCAGCAAAAATTATTTTGGGTTTTATTGAGGCAAAACCAGACAACAGTGCTGCACTTGCAAAGCTTGGGTTTTATGAGAAAAACTTGAAACATCCGGAAAAGGCTTTGTACTGGTTTAAAAAAGCACTCTCAAGTTCTCCGGATTTTGAATGGGCACACGTCCAGCAAATTGGAATTTTATTAAACACAGAACATGAAGATGAAGCAGAAAATGCGCTAAATGATTTTCTCAAACTTAAGCCGAATTCAGAATGGGCGCTGCTGGAACTGTCTCAGCTGAAGTTGAAACAGGAACATTTTGCTGAGGCAGAAGAACTGCTGGAAAAAAATCTTGCAAAGTACCAGGATTCAGCGGGAATACTGCAAACTCAGGGGCGGCTGTATGAATTGCAGAAACGCTGGAAAGAGGCAGAAAATATTTTCAAAAAACTATTAACAATCCGCCCAAACAACTCTTTGCTGCTGACGCATTTGGGTTTTACGCAATGGAAACTCAAGAAAACAGAAGAAGCCCGTCAAAACATTACTCATGCTTTGTATGAAAATCCCGGGAGTCTCTGGGCCTGGAATCTTTATTTGCTTTTGCTGCCGGAAGCACAGCAGCGTCGCTGGATCGGTGATGACTTCAAGATGCTACTGCCGGTCCTGGGTGCATTAGCCAGCAAAAGGACAGAAGAAGCCTGGCAGGAAATTACTTCTGTTCGCACAGATCCTTTTACACGGCAAGTACTGAAAAATATGCACTATTTGCTCGAAGAAGCTCCGCAAGAAATTAAAATGGATCCGCAGGATATGACCTCAAAACAACTCTCCCCCTGGATAAATGAGCAATGGGGGTATTTCCACGAAATGCTGGGAAACAGAGAGCTTGCTGCACGTCATTTTGAAGTCGTTTTAGAAGCACTTCCGGACAATGCCTGGATACACGCACGCTTGGGCTGGGTCTACGAGAGGCTGGAGAATCTGGAAAAAAGCAAGCAGCATTACAGCCTTTTTTTACAGAAACATCCGCAAGCATTTGATGTCAGTTTCCGGCTGGCAAACGTCTATACATTGACAGGCAACGAAGCCAAAACCATTGAGCTTTACGAATTAATTGCAGCTCACCGTCCGGAACATGACTTGGTGCTGAACAACCTTGCCTGGCTGTATTTAACTGCTCAAGACAGGCAGGTACGTAATCTTGAGAAAGGTATGGAATTAGCCTTGAAATCAGTTGAACTGAATCCCACAATTGACAGTTTAGATACATTAGCCGAGGCCTACTTTCAGTCTGGAGACAGAATTAAAGCCCTTGAAACTATCCATAAAGCTGCTCGGGAAGTTGATTATCCGCCAAACCGTCATTCATACCTGCGCAAACAATTGCTGCGCTTCCGCAAAGGAGAACAGGACTCCAGCCCACCTGCGTTAACATGATTCATGTTATGTTGAAATGATTTTACTCTAAAGCTGTTTAGGTCAGCAAAACACAATGAATTGTACAATAATTTGATGAAGGTGTGCTTAACTGATTTAAATGGGAAACGACAGCTAACAGAGGTTCCATGCAGAATCAAAGACCAACATGGATCCCACAAAAATTAAAACCAAATTACACTTGTAAATTCAATATTTTTCTGAGATAATTGCGGGATTGAAATTTTCAAAGTGACTTTATCTTTCAAAACTTCCATGCCACAAACTATAGAATCATTGATTAAACTTGCCGAAACTGACCGTGATTTACAGAAATATATTTTCGCAAAATCTCATTTGGAAAGACAGATTGATACAGCACGTTCAGTTGTTGACCAACATCAAAAAACAATCGAACAAAAAAAAGACGAATTTGAACTATTGAGTGCTGAATGCAAGGGTGTAAACAACAATCTTCAAATTCAGGAAGAATTGATTTCCCGCCTGGACAGTCAAGTACCTAAGATACGCAACGAAAAAGAATTTGCAACCAGTAAAAACCAACTGGAGGAAGCACGAAAAATTCTAGGTCTGCTGGAAGACAAGATGCTCGATCTGGATCTGAAAAAAGAAGATCTTGAAAAAGAAATTGAAACTATTAACAACCGGCTCAGTGAATCAAATACAGAATTTAAGCAGGAAACATCCGGTCTGCTGAAAAAACAGGCAAGAGCAGAAAAAAAGATAGAAACTCTTGAGCCTAGACGCAAACGTTTACTGAAAAAAGTTCCAGAAAAAATCAAACGTTTTTTTGAGCGCTGCCAGGACAGTGGAATTTCAACCCCAATCTGTGCCATTGAGGATAAAAGCTGCAGCGGCTGTAACATGGTTTTATTGCCCCAGCTTGTTAACGAACTGATGGCAAACACAGATTCCCACAAAAATTGCCCTAATTGTTCGCGTATTTTGTACTTTCCTGAAGTTGAGGAAGAAGAAGCTTCCTCGGCCTGATATTTCTTATCATGCATGATTGTATTCGGTGTTGATCAATCTCTGCTTCAACAAAATACAATCATGAAAAAATATTTAATACTGCTTGTTCTTTCTTTAACATTTTTGCCCGGCTGTGAATCTTCAGCCCCTTCCCGTTTTACATATCCTTCTGAGAAAGAAATGGAGGTACGCTATCTTTGCCGCTTACCATATCTGGATGCAAAAGCGCCACATCAATCCTGGAGCAAATCAACACCCGCCTGGCTCATTATTAATGAAAGCAAGGTCATCATTTTTTTTGAGAATGACCGTACCTTTGTGCTTTCCAGAGCTCCGGAGATTACCCTCCCTCCAGGCAGGTACCGCTGCAACCTCTGAAAGTTACTGGCTGAATCTACAGTGTTATGAAACGAAAGTTTCACCCTTTAGCACAGAAACAAAAACATCTCGATCGACATTTCCGCCGGAAGCAATTACCGCCACTTTGCGGCCTTTAATTCTGGACGCCTCCTTTAGTGCTGCCGCAATTGCTGCCGCTCCAGCCCCTTCGCAAACATTATGAGTGCACTCATACAACATCCGCATGGCATCTGCAATTTCGTTATCTGTGACCTCAACGATCCGTTCAACACCTTTCCAAATCAATTCCAACGCAGACTGTTCCGGAACTCGGCAGGCCATTCCGTCGGCAATTTTGGTACTCACCGGTGATTCAATGGAACTTCTGCTAACGAATGACTCCGCATAGGTATTGGCATGTGCTGATACAACTCCGACGATCTCCGTATTCAATTCTAATACATCACGTACTGCAAGCATTCCACAGATTCCGGATCCCAATCCAATGGGAACGTAAACAACATCAAGATCCTTGACCGCTCTCAGCAATTCCAAACTATAGGTGGCGACACCTGTAACTAATAGTGGATCAAACGAAGGTATCATTTGCAGTGATTTTTCATGTGCCAGATCTTTCGCATATTCATGGGCTGCCTGAAAATCTTCACCATGCTCTATCAGCTGCACACCAAAAGCACGCATTGCAGCATTTTTCTCCACACTGTTTCCATGTGGCGCTACGATTGTAGCCGGAATTCCGTAGCGCCGAGCAGCAAAACCAATAGACTGTCCATGATTTCCGCGGGTCGCACTGACAACTCCCTTTGGCATTTCTGAGGATTTCGCGAGATGGGCGAAATAAACTAATCCACCCCGTATCTTGAAAGAACCAATTGGTGTGTGATTTTCGTGCTTGACCCAGACTTCTGTGCCTAAACGTTCACAAAGCAGCGGCCAGCAATATTGAGGAGTCGCCTGTATTTCCGCATAAACGATTCGGGCGGCAGCTTCGATTTCATCAAGTGTAATTGCCTGCATCATTTTGTGCCTTCTTTCTGTCTTGATTCTCCGATCAATTCACTCATCACCTTGTTTATCATCCTTAATCCTGCCTGGTCTTTGAGTGTCAGAATGGATTCCGGATGAAATTGTACTGAAGCCACGGGCAGTGTTTTGTGCCGGAGCCCCATTATCAAGCCGTCGTCTGTTTTGGCGGTAACATCCAGACAATCCGGAAGTGAAACTGAATCCAAATAAAGACTGTGATAGCGTCCTGCGCTGAAGGGGTTAGGAAGCCCGGAATAAAACGATTCTGCATTGTGAAAAATCTCAGCGGATTTGCCATGAACCGGATGCTCAAGAGTCAACAATTTTGCACCAAAATGTTCTGCAATCCCCTGGTGACCAAGACACACTCCAAAAATTGGGATTTCACGTGCAAGCGCTTCACCAACAAGTTCCGGAACATTTTGTTCACTTGGAAACCCCGGACCCGGCGAAATGAAAAGTAAATCCGGAGCTATTTCGTCCAGCATTTTATAAGGAAATCCGGAGCGGAGAGTAATAACTTTTGCACCGGTTTGCCTGACATAACTTGCTAATGTGTGTACAAAACTGTCTTGATTATCGACAAATAAAACCGTTTTTTCTGCACCCGTTTGCGGCAAATCAATGTCTTCAGCAGCAGCCGGTTTACTGCCCAAAGTCGCACCTAAAAAGGCTGAAGCCTTGATGTGTGTCTCCCGTTCTTCTGTAGCCGGATCTGAGTCATAGAGCAGTGTTGCACCGGCACGCACTGAAGCTCGGCCGTTTTTAAGATGAACCGTACGCAATGTCATTCCGGTGCTGACAAAACCGTTAAACCACAAAAAACCAATACAGCCGCTGTACCAGCCGCGCGGTGAATTTTCCATATTTTCAATTGTCTGCATGGCAACAGGTTTTGGTGAACCTGTCACAGTACAGGCCCACATGTGCGTCAAAATGGCATCGACTGCATCTCTGTCTTTATTTAAAACACCTTCCAAATGATCAACTGTATGAATCAGGCGTGAATAACGTTCCAGCAGGCGCCGTCCGATTAAATGAACACTACCGGGTTCACAAATTCTGGCCATATCGTTACGATCCACATCCGTACACATAGTGAGTTCTGATTCTTCTTTTTCCGAAGAAATGAGTGCTTTTATACGTTCCGCTGTTTCCATCGGATCACCTCCGACCGGTACTGTTCCTGAAATGGGACTGGTTTCAAAACGTTCTTCCTTGACACGTACATACATTTCCGGAGATGCACCAACCAGTTGCTCTTTACCCATGTTGATCAAAAAACTGTAAGGGCTGGGATTTTGTTCACAAATTCTTTTGAACAAAGTTGAAGGCTGTTCTGCAAAACCAGTAGAAAAAGATTGGGACAGTACGACTTCAAAAAAATCTCCACGCCGGCAGCCTTCTTGAATTTTGGCCACTTTCTGTTCAAACTCACCTGCTTCGTGATCACAGTTTATTTTACCATCAGCCTTTCCCTCGGCAACCTGGAATTCCTCGCCAGTATTCCACCAGCTTTCAGTCATACCGTCTGGAGTTTCAATGTGATATTCAATTTTGGAAGCCTCCTCTTTTTGCCGATCGACAACCACCAATTCGACAGGCAAAAACAAATGGCAGTCAGTTTGTTCCGGATCCCGTTTATGTCTAGCTTCAATATTTTCAAATTGATAAACCAAATCGTAACCAAATGCTCCATACAATCCAAGATAAGGATCAACACTCCGGAACAGTTCAAATATTTTGCGAATAACAGAAAACACGCTTGGCTGGCGACTCCGTTCTTCTTCCGCAAAGAAATCCGGCCTTGGTTTCACAGTACCGGAAATCTTTTCTGCAGGAAGATTCGGATCAGTTCCAAAAACCAGTGATTCAAGATGGGGATGATTTTGTAAAGCAGGAGCTATCAATTTCAGCAGGCGCGTTCCATTCGGATTCAGCGCGTTGATTTCAAACTGTCTTTTCCTGGCAATCAGTTCCAATGCAGGATGCACAAAACCTAAATCCCAGCGGGAATAACGGTCCGGAACTTCGTAATTACTGACAAAAAGTGCTCCTTTTTTAGTGTCAATATATTGATATATTTTATCTAGTGCATGTTCAGCATCCAGCGGTGTAATCGACTTTTCAATTTTGATACCGCCCTGTGTTGTAAAAGTTGAATTATTCATTGCTTCAAGTAAATTTTAAGTGTTTAAAGAAATCAATTTCTAAGGTTCCGAATAAATTTTTCAACTCGCCACAAATCTTTAATTCCAGGTTCGCTTTCTACACCGCTGCAAACATCCACTCCCCACGGTTGTACAATCTTTACTGCCTCTGGAACATTTTCCGGAGTCAACCCTCCTGCCAGAATCAGCTTTCCCAAACCTGAAGCAGTACTTGCCAGGTCCCAGTCAATTTTTTGTCCGGAACCTCCGTAATGATTTTTGCTGAAGGCATCCAGTAAAAAGTATTCTCTCCCAAACTCTTGTATCTGTTCCAGCTTAAATTCAGCAAACACACGAAATGCTTTATAAAATGGTACACCTAATTTAGCAGTTAATTCAACAGACTCATCGCCATGCAATTGTGCCAAGTCCAGGTGTGTTTCAATCATTATTTTTTCCAGCGATTCCGGTGATTCATTGACAAAAATACCCACAGTTGTTACCGATTCCGGAAGCGCACTTACAATTTTGCGGACTTCTTCCGGAGAAATGTAACGGGAAGAACCAGGCCAGCAGTTTAGTCCAATCCAGTCTGCACCTAATTCTGCACAGGACAAAGCCTGTTCAGGACTGGTTAGCCCGCAAATTTTAACTTTTGGATAAACAGTGGTGTGATTCGTCCTCATTAGCTTCTGGATTGGTTTTTTTTAACTATAACGTTATAATATGCTGTTATTCTAAGATACGAATACTTACAGAATTAGCAACGAAAAAATTCCGGAAAACTAGATGTCTGTTCATAGTTCTGCATATTTCTGGAATGGTGACACTTTGGTACTGCACATTTTCCTTCAACCACGTGCTTCACAAAATGAGTGGGCAGGCCGACACAACGGGCGGATACGTCTTCGTGTGTACAGCAGCACCCGTCGATAATCAGGCCAATCGGGAATGTGTGAAATTTATTTCAAAATCATTAAAAACTGCAAAAACAAATGTGAAAGTGGTTCGAGGTCAAACCAGTCGTTTCAAAACTGTGGAAATCCATAAACCTGATCCGAAGTCCTGGAAAAAAAATTTAGAAGGCTTGGATAATTAGACTATCTGCATTGTAGAACTTAAAAAGCTAATGATCCACAACCTGAAAACGCAAATAACAACTATTTGTCCGTTTAGATTCGTGAAAATACCTTGCCCAAAAGTTACTCCAAAATTACGATTCTGGAGCATATTTTCTTTACTGACAAGCCTCTTTTTTTATTTAGTAACCGGAACTGCGTCAGCACAGTGCTTAACCAGCGGTCTGACTGAAGATGAGCAGTTGGCTATGACAAAAGGATTATTTGAAGATGAGCTGTTTTCCGCATCAAGTGAGTCCTCAAAGTGTTTTCTTGAAGAATTTAAGGATAGTGCTGCACGTGAGGAGATTTTTTTCCTTAGGGCAGAAGCCTTAAGAAAGGGAGGCGATCTTCAGGGGGCAATCAAAGCTTATGATGAACTGAAAAAAAACTTTCCCAGCAGCAAAACCTATTTAGACAATTCAATGCTCCAGAAAGGAATTTCACTGGCCCTCACTAGAAATTATACTGCTTCTATCAGGACCTTAAAATTGCTGCTGCTTGATTTTCCCACAACAAAATACAGAGATGAAGCACTTTATTGGCTGGGTTATGCAGCTTCTTTCCAGGCAGAGTCTCTGCGCAAAAAAAACAACAAAGACGCTCTGCTTTTTTATCAGGAGTCCACACTTCATTTCGTTAAAGTAGAACCTGAATTATTAAATCTGAAGCAGCAGCAGGAACGTTTGCATTTAATGGGACGGGCATGGTGGTTCCTGAAGGACTTTACTAAAGCAGAAGAAGCATGGAGTCAATACTTGAAAAACTCAAAGTCAATCAAACCTGAACAGGCTTTGAATCTAAAATACCAGTTAGCCACAGGCTTTCAGCAAGAGAAAAACTACAAAAAAGCTGAAAGATGGTTTGCGCGCATTTTAACAATGCATCCAGACTCAAAACTGGCTGTTGTGTCTGCTTTTTTACGCGCAGAAATGGCATATGCAGTTTCAGTACAAGAAACAAAAACTGAATCATTGGACTCAAAGGCAGTAAGTATACTGATTAAGCACTACAAACTATATTTAAATAAGAATGATAATAAGTATCAGGCTCTTGCCTATTACAGGATTGGTGTGTTGCAGCAACCGCACAGACCAAATGAAGCCATTCATGCTTTTCAAAAATATTTAAGCACAAAAGACAAAACTTATGCAGCTGAAGTTCATTATCGCTTAGGTTATTTGTTTTTTAACACCAAACAGCAGCAAAAGGCTATTCAGATCTTCGAAAAGTATCTCCGTACCAAAGATAAAACTTACTCCAACGAAGTCCTTTACCAGCTAGGATTTCTCTACATTGAGTCAAAACGGCCAAAAAAGGCTATTCAGATCTTTGAAAATTATCTCAGTACAAAAGACAAAACTTATGTGGGAGAAGTACTTTACCAGTTAGGGTTCCTCTACATTGAAGCCAAGCAACAAAAAAAGGCTGTTCAGATCTTTGAAAATTATCTCAGTACAAAAGACAAAACTTATATGGGAGAAGTGCTTTTTCGATTGGGCTACCTTTATCTTGAAACAAAACAAGCTGAAAATGCTGTTGACAGTTTCAAGAAATATCTAAGTTTAAAGGACAAAACACATGTAGGTGAAGTTCAATACCAACTAGGTTTTTTGTTCACAGAAAGAAAACAGCAAAAAAAGGCCATTAAGATCTTTGAAAAATATCTCGCCGGGGATCATGAAGAACATCGTGAAGAGATACAACTTAGATTAGGTTACCTCTACGCAGAAAACAAACAGCAAAAAAAGGCCATTAAGATCTTTGAAAAATATCTCGCCAGCGGTGCTGTTGGACACATTGCTGAGACACAGCTCAGCTTGGGTTACCTCTATGTGGAAAACAAAAAACCTTTTCTGGCAATTGCTGTGTTGGAACAAGTCCTCCTGCATCCTGATTACCAGAAAAATAATGATCTCTTGCAAACATTATTAGTCCTCTATCGGGAAAACGTCTCGGAAGAAAAGTATCTGAAGTTTCTTTTAAAAGTAAAAAATGACCCAAAACAAGGGGGGAAAGTGCAGCAAGGTTTCAAATCTCAGCTGATAATCGAATACTTTGAACAAAACAAATGTGAAAAATTGATTGCAGAATTAAATCCGGACTACATGCAGAGTATAAAAAAATCAAATACAAAAGAGTGGGAGCATTTACTTTACATGAGGGGCAGTTGTCTGATTGAAACAAAAAGGTGGAACGAAGCCCGCATAGATTTACGACAAATCCGTGATACTAAAAAATATCGTGAACATTCAATCCAGATGTTGATTGTGACACACAAACAGTTAGAGGACTGGAAGAGGTTGACCTGGGAATATCAAGAGGTTTATGACAAAAAAACTCCTGTTTTGACAATAGCAGATTATCAACTTTGGGTTTTCGCTGCCAAACAGAGAAAAGACTTTCAACGTCTTGAACGAATAAAAATAATTTACGAACGCTGGAAAAAAGCATTTCCAGAAGATTCGCAAAATTTAGAACAGCTCAATAAATACATTTCTGGATTTCGTCTACAGGAACTTACTTCACAAGAAAACTGGAAGGAAGTTTCTGCATATATCAAAAAAGAGGTTCAGTCCGGTTCCGTTTCGCTTGATGAACAGTATTTTTCGCAACTGCTCTTTGCAGAAAATAAACTGGAAAATTGGTCCGGCGTACTGGGTGCCTATGCTCTTTTACGAAAGCATGACCAAAAACGTGCTAAAACACTGGATGCACTGATTAACCAGGCAAAAGCTGCAGATAAACTTGGGGAAAAAGAACTCTCGCTGAAATATTATCGCCAGGCTTTAAAAGTAAAACCTCTCAATCAAGAAGATAAAAAGCGGCAGGCAGAAATAAAAACGTTTCTGGCACAAAGTTCTTTCCGAAAATGGATTGAACAGGGAGAGTGGTCTAAAATCAGCAAAACAATCCGCAAGGAGGTTGCTGAAAACAAGAGAGTTTTGAATGATACCAATTTTGATCTTCTGCTTTATACAGAAAACCAAAAGTCCGGAAACAAAAAATATAATGGAATCCTGGATGCTTATGCGTTGCTGGCAACTTATGACAAAAAAAAGACACTTACTGTAAAAGCTCAAATTGACCAAGGATATGCCGCAGCAAAATTAGGAGGATATAAACGTGCAAAAGGATACTATAGAAGGGCTCTCAAAAAGACTCCTGACAAAGATGTTGATCTGGTGCTGCAACTGGTAGGAGAACTTAAACGGCTTTATGAACGATCCAAGGATTATGCGTCTTTGGTAGTGATTTACAAGCGGGCATATAGTGTTCTCAAGAAAAGTCCCCGGCCCAAAAATGAGTCCCGAACATACGCCTACCTCATCGGCTACCATCAGTCATTTCATCTTAAACAAAACGACAAAGCCCGTATTTGGCTGATGCGTTCTGATGGAGGTGGCTCCACGCCCCAGGAATTGGATGCTGCATTCTGGGTAGCAAAGCTTGACCGTGAAGCAAACAAACCGGGAATGGCTATCAAAAGACTCAAAGAACTGGCTGGTCGGAAAGTTTCAAAAAACTCCTCACTTTATGTTCAGATCCACTTTGAACTTGGAACATTGTATCATTTAAAAGAAAAGTGGAAATCCGCTTTACTGCACTATCGACTTGTAGCCAAAGCACGTGCACCAGCAGAATTAAAACAGTATCAAAATATTGCCAAGGAAAAAGCAAAGGAAATAAGCAGCTATTTAAAATCTCTTAATTCTTCTGAAGGTTGAAAATGTACGATGATAATAAATCGGCTGTATACAGTTCAGGTGTTTTTTACGAGATTGTAAAACACAGACAAAATAAATACATGCAACTTCTATTGGCAATTTGTCTGGTGACTTTACTTACTGGAGGAATGCCCTTAATCGCGTTTTCACAAAACCTGTCCCTGCAAAGCAAAATCCGTCTGAAGGGCCAGGTACAACTTCCATCCAATGTGGTAATGCCCGAAGGCAAACTTGATGTGGTGTTATTGAAATTTGTCTTAAGTTCGGAAGGACAGGTAACTCCAACAGGCCCACAGGCACGGGTAAAAACTGATGCTGAAGGCAACTTTGAGTTTCTCAATATTATCTCTGATTTACGCGCAGGCTATCAAATTGGGACTCGGGTAGAAGGTAAATTATACAGTTCAAAAGTATTTTTTATAAAAGCCGGAGAAACACTAATTCAAAAAAACATTATCATTCCAGGGATTTCTACTGCTGTCGATAAACTGGAAACATATAGAGTTTCACTTGTGATTGAATCCGGACTGGGAGCCGTTACTGTAACCGAAGTTCTGGCACTATCAAATTCCTCTGCAGACAGAATTGATACAGGAAACCAGTCTTTGAAACAGAAACTACCTGAAGGAATAGAAAATTTCAGGATGATGGAGACCAACTCCGGAGCTGTGATTCAACATTATCTGGAAGATAATATTTTAATAATTGAACATGTTTTTCCAACAGGAAATTCACAAATTATTTATCAATATCTCCTACCTGGCTGGTTTGGCAGTTTGGAAATGAACAGGGAATTTAACCTCTCCCTGGATAAAGTTGACGTTTTGACACCTGAAGGATACTTACAGATTAAGTCGGAACAACTCACTTTTTCCGATAAACAAAGTTTTCATGATATAACTTATCTCACATGGAAAACCAAGGCCTCAGACTCAAATCTGTTGACATTTACAATCAGCAATGTTCCTGTACCTTCGCTGCAGTATTCTGTAGTTTCAGGAGTAGTACTACTTTTATTATTTACAACAGTAGCCTTGTTTTTTCAATTCCGGTTAAACAACAAAAAACGTTCTGAGGAATCTACTTCCTGACAATAGACATGAATTCAGCTTCAGTTACAGATATTTTCGGTACAATTGTGAATAATAACCGGAGTCGTCAAGTTTTATTGGCGGGGCTGATTGTGTTCCTGACAGTGTTGTTGTTTCACAATTTTATATTGGCTCCGGAGTTAAAAAGTATAAAGCAATTGAAATCTCAAATTCTGCAGATAGAAAATAGTCTGATTCAAGTAAATGCTGCCAACAATAATTCTAAAAAACCTAATCTTGTTCAGTCTCTGGAGAAAAGAGAAACTGCTTTGGATAAGCTGCTTCCACCGCAGTGGAAGCGTGCTGAACTGTTACGCTGGCTCACTGACTCAATTCAGAAAAATGGATTGATTTTTGAAGAACAAACTTTGGAAGAAAAAACACCCCAAGCTTTGAATCAGGTTTTGAAAATTCGATTGAAACTGAAGGGAGAATTCGAGCAACTCCTACAATTTCTTAACCAACTAAAAAGCGGACCGAGATTATTGGTGCTGGAAAAACTTCAGCTTGAAAATACTACACCTGCCCTGCCGGAACCAAAACTGAGTATTGAAATGATTTTATCTGCCCACAGAAGACTGTAAATCCCTGCAACACAAAAAAGTCCATGAAGTACATAACGTGGTTTTTGACATCAATCTTGCTTTTTCAGTCTACAGTATCCGGAGTGCTTGCTGCAAAAATCAACCAGTCGGAGAAACCCCCTGCAGTTACAGTCAAAAATCCTTTTCGCAGTTTGCTGCTGGAAAATAAAGACTTAACGTCACTCACTAAGTCACCTTCAAAACCTGGTACGTCCAGAAAGAAATATTCTTCCCAAAAGAAGAAGCAAGTCTTGAAACAGAATGTGATTGCCGGGGTGCAGGAAAAACCGCTTATACAAAAAGCAGATTTTTCTTTGAGAGTAAAAGAATTATTTCTGAACCTCAAACTGAAGGATATTCTTGAAACATCAGAGGGTCGTTATGCTTTAATTGACGAAAATAAAGTCACGTATTTCGTACAGCAGGGAGAGTGGCTGGGTGAGGTTTTTGTCAAGCATATAGACAAAAATCAAGTGGAACTAAAGGAAATTTACGGAGAAACAACCATTATTCTGGAACTGAAACCATGATTATTTTGTGTTGAATCCGAATTGAGTTGGTTTTTGTTCTACTCAATTACTCGAAAGTCACGAGTTTTATTGTATCAATCCGAAAGTATGTGAGGGATCTTATAAGGTATCAGCACTTTATCAGATATCTCTCTTCGTTCGAGATGGCATATCATAGTTAATAATATCAGTAATTAATGAGAATTCATGACTCACTAACACTTTCACAGGTTTAATAAATAAAACGATATGTATACTTACCATCCGGTTGTTGAAATTTTGGTGAAGAGCTTCGGAACAACTCCGCAGTCACTGGAACCACTCCACGAACAGTTGCTGGCCTACCGTGAAAATACGCAGGGCTTGAAAGAAGCAATGCTTAAACACAAAGTAACCGATGAATCAGAGTTTCAGCAGGCATTGGCTGCATATTATGAATTGGAATATAGAGATAATTTTAATGATGTTCCGGTTGTACGTGAATTTACGGAATTCATACCGATACGCTATGCCAAAAAAAATATATTCTTTCCACTGAAAAAAACTAGAAATACACTGGAAGTAGCAATAACAAACCCGGAACTCTCACAGCCTTTGGATGACCTGGCCCGACATTTCAAGTGCCATATTCAGTCGGTTATTTCACACAAACAGGCAGTGCTCGATTTGATCAATCGTGCTTATGATGAATCTTCTGCTTCAACCGAAGACGCTGTTGACCTGCTTGATTCAGAAGAAACCTATGAAAACATTCTTGCTGTTGAAGAACCCGAAGATTTGCTGGATGCAACTGATGAAGAACCCATCAAACGTTTAGTGAACAGCCTCCTTTGGCAGGCGGCAAAAGAAGAAGCTAGCGATGTTCACATTGATCCAACACCCCGTGAAACCATCGTTCGTTATCGAATTGACGGGGTGCTACAGCAAGTAACAGTTTTTCCACGTCAGGTACATGTAACGGTGGTTAACCGGATTAAAGTAATGTCTCGCCTTGATATTGCCCAAAAAGGCCTGCCGCAGGACGGTCGTTCAATGGTACTGATTGCCGGAAGAAAAATTGACATACGCGTTTCGACTGTACCGACCGTACATGGAGAGAAAATTGTCATGCGGCTATTGTTTCAAGAAGAAAAATTGATGCAACTGCGTCATCTTGGTTTGGCAAAATATATACTCCAACCATATCAAAATATGGTAAACAGCAGTGGCGGCATCATCCTTGTTACCGGACCTACTGGGAGTGGAAAAACCACTACCCTTTATGCTTCTCTTGCTGAAATAGATAATGAGGCCCGTAATATAATCACCATTGAAGATCCAGTTGAATACAAACTTTCGGGCTACAGTCAGATTGAAGTTAAGCCCAAAGTCGGTTTGACTTTCGCAAACGCTTTGCGTTCAGTTTTGCGGCAGGATCCAGATGTTATTATGGTAGGAGAAATGCGTGACACAGAAACCGCACAAATTGCCATTCAATCCGCATTGACCGGACATCTGGTTTTCAGCACGGTACACACCAACAGCGCTCCCGCTACAATCACCCGCCTGATCGATATGGGTATCGAGCCATTCCTCGTTTCATCATCAATCATCGGCGTACTTGCACAACGGCTGGTACGGCGTATTTGTCCGGACTGCCGCAAAAGCTACCAGCCGCATCCGGAACAACTCCGTGAATTAGGCATTAAAGAAGTCAGCTTCCGAAAACTGGACCGACGATTTTTCAGAGGTGACGGCTGCGATAATTGCCGACAAACCGGCTACCGCGGACGGATTGGAATTCACGAATTGCTGGTAATGAGCGAAGGTGTAAAAAATACTATCCTTGAAAGCAGCGACTCTGACACCATAAAAAAACAAGGCTTGAAAGAAAAAATGATTACCTTACGGCGTGATGGAGTAAACAAAATTCTACACGGATTAACAACTGCCGAAGAAATTTTGACGATAACTTCAGAGTAAATTTATATCTAAAATTTTTTAGTTATGTAAAATAATGCTCGCATTTTTTGACCCGGAGCAATTCAAACATGAACCCAAATTTTCCCTTTTCAGCGGTGTTCCCAAACTTAATTCCGAAGTAGCGGAAAGGGCGAAGGTTTTGCGGGATGCCCTGCTGCAACATGGGCATGAACTTAAAATTCCAAAACCGCACGGGATAATTCCTGTTGAAGCTTTACATCACCAGGATTATCTGCATTTCCTCAAAAACATCTATCGGCGCTGGCAGGAAATCCCAGGGGCTTCCGCAGAAGTGATTCCAAATATTCATCCTAACCGTACTGCCGGAGATATTCCGGAATCTGCAGTAGGACAAGCCGGATGGTACATGGCAGACACTGCTTGTCCTATTAGCAATGAAACATGGAATTCTGCATTGGCAAGTGCTAACACGGCTGTTGGAGCCGCACAAGCTGTGTTGGACGGACAGAACTCAGCATATGCGCTATGCCGTCCGCCAGGTCATCATGCTTTTGCGGATTTGGCTGGAGGATTTTGTTTTTTAAACAACTCAGCCATTACCGCACAACATTTAAGATTGAACTTTCAGAAAGTTGCAATTATTGATGTTGATGTGCACCACGGCAACGGGACCCAAAGTATTTTTTATCAGCGTGATGATGTCCTGACAGTTTCGCTGCACGTAGACCCTGCAAGCTTCTATCCCTTTTTCTGGGGCTATTCGCACGAACTTGGAGAAGGGAAAGGCTCAGGTTTTAATTTTAACTTTCCCTTGGTTCATGGAACTAAAGATGAAGAATACCTGAAAACACTGAATATGGCGCTGGACCGCATAGCTCAATTTTCGCCACAAGCAATGGTCATCGCTTTGGGACTCGATGCTTACGAAGGCGACCCTTACAAGGGACTTGGTATCAGCACCGGAGGTTTTGAGAAAATTGCTTCGGAGATTGCAAAATTAAATTTACCAACCGTTTTAGTTCAGGAAGGCGGTTATCTTTCAGATGCACTTGGTGACAACCTGAACCGTTTTCTGGGCGGTTTTGAAAATGGTTGAGAATAATGACGTTCAAGATAATATAGTAATTCGGCAGGCGCTGAAAAAAGATGCCGAAACTGTTTTTAAAATGATCCGTTCACTTGCCAAATACCACGGTGAGGGTGCAGAATTTTCTGCCACTATTGAGGATGTTGAACGAGATGGATTTGGAGAATTACAAAAAATAGGCTTGTGTGGCTTGACTTGACCTAACGATAATTGGTAATATCCAAAAAGTTAGGCTTTATATTCAGGAATTCTCCTACTTGTGAATCCAACTACTAACAATCGGCCATTCCAATTGATGCATCTTGTTGCTTGGTCAAAGAGATCGCCTCCCACAGGGTCATAAATAACATCGGCTCCTTTACCTTTTGTCAACTCTTTAATTTTTGTTTTTAAATCTCCATCACTGTAGTTGACTAAGAAATCAGCTCCGGCTTTTTTAGCAAACTGTAACTTTTCTTCAGAACTAGCTCCTGCAATCACTTGAGCTCCCATCAACTTTCCTAATTCAACAGCCGTTACACCAACCCCACCGCTAGACCCAAGGACTAAAAGTGTTTCTCCAGGCTTTAAATTAGCTCGTTGTTTTAATGCATAGTATGAAGTGGAATAAACCATAGGAAATCCAGAAGCCGTTTTAAAATTCATACTATCAGGTATTTTTCTCAAACCACTCGCTGGGACACATACTTGCTCTGCCATAGCTCCAACTCCTGGAATCGCCATCACACGATCACCTATTTCAAACCCTTTTATATTTGGGCCCAATTCTATAATAATACCTGAAGCCTCTGAGCCAGGGCTGAAAGGTAAAGGAGGTTGATACTGGTATTCTCCAGCAATCTGTAAAGTGTCAGGGAAATTTAATGCAGCAGCATGCACCTCTACCAATGCTTCTCCCTCTTTCGGATTTAAATCTTGCACCTCTTCAAGCACCAAATTTTCTGGTGGTCCATAAGATTTACACAAAATTGCTTTCATAATGATTCCTGCAATGCTTCAAAATTAAATGTTTAGCGTCATATTATCAAAGATGAGTCATTATCATTTTATCCCACTATGTTTCCTAAACAAACAACTGCCAGGAATGAAGTTCACCTACAAAATCGGTGATAAATATCTGATAGTCAATCTATCGAATCAAGTGATTTGATTTTTCTATAACATATATGTCTATTCCATCAGTGGTAATTCCAACAGGTTGTTTAAATGTTGCTTCAGTACCTGGTCCATTATTTTTACCTCCCACACCAGAGCCTGCCAGTGTGGTTACCACTCCTGTAGAAATCACTATCTGACGAACCTTGTTACTGTCCTGATAAGCCACATAAAGGTTGGTGCCATCAGTTGTGATTCCTGTAGGTGTATTAAAACTTGCTGATGTGCCGGTGGTGTTGTCTGTAGAACCGGATGATCCTGTTCCTGCTACTGTTGTTACTGCACCTGTTGAGATAACTATCTGACGAATCAGGTGATTAGAAGAATCTGCCACATATAGGTTTGTTCCATCTGTAGTAATCCCGGCAAGATTATTAAAACTTGCTGATGTGCC
>Ga0207916_1000018_pt1 | contig 24087 bp, 22 predicted proteins | sample DeeseametaMP1141_FD_184194 | JGI IMG/M metagenome (GOLD analysis project Ga0207916, IMG submission 184194) | Marine microbial communities from the Deep Indian Ocean - MP1141 (SPAdes) | ecosystem: Environmental > Aquatic > Marine > Oceanic | place: South Indian Ocean | collected 2011-03-05 | reverse complement strand
TAAGGATGCGCAAAAGTTGGGCAGTAGGCCTAATTATTATCAGTATTCTTACTATGGCCTGCGGTGGAGCCGCAGACGTAGATGATTACAAAGCTGCATTTGTGTATGTAGGACCAGCTGACGATGGTGGATGGTCACAAGCACATGATGTAGGTCGACAATTCTTGGTAGATGAAACTGGAATCGAAACAGCTTATACAGAGCTTATTCCAGAAGATGCTACTGAGTTCAGAACAGTTGCAGAAGCTTATATTGAACAAGGATACAATATTATTTTTGGAACAACCTTTGGCTACATTGATGCAATGGCAGAAATGGCGGAGGAATATCCAGATGTAATATTCTTACATTGTTCAGGATATTTAAGTAATGACAGTAACTTTGGAAACTATTTTGGAAAAATGTATCAACCAAGATATCTTTCAGGATTGGCTGCAGGAGCAATGACAGAATCAAACAAAATTGGTTATGTAGCTGCTTTTCCAATTCCAGAAGTTATTAGAGGAATCAATGCTTTTGCTACAGGTGTAAAAGAAGTAAATCCTGATGCAACAGTTGAAGTTGTTTGGACATTCACATGGTTTGGTCCTGAAGAAGAAACTCAGGCAGCAAACGCTCTTATTGAAACAGGAGTAGATGTTTTAGCTCAACACCAAGACTCACCTTCAACAGGTGTAGTTGCAGAAGCAAATGGAGCTAAGTGGATTTCATATAACACTTCTTATGGTCAAGAAGCTGCACCAGGTGCATTTGTTACAGCTCCCGTTTGGGCATGGGGTCCGTATTATGTTGATGTTGTAAATACAATTATCGAAGGAGATTTTGCTGGCGGTGCATATTGGGGCGGTATGGAAACAGGATTAGTTTCCTTATATGATTTAAGCTCTGATGTTCCATCTGACATTGCTGATTTAATTTCAGAAAAGACAGATGAAATCATTGCAGGTGATTTTGATCCTCCAATAATTGAGGAAGAATTCATCGACAACGTTATTGGTACAGTTAGCCCATAACAATTATTTTTAAAACACTCCAGCTTTGATGCTGGAGTGTTTTTACTATCATTAATAAATGAAACAATATATTCTTGAAGCAAAAAATATTTCAAAAACATTTGGAAATGTCAAAGCTCTAGAGAATGTAAATTTTTATCTTCGAAAAGGTAAAATACACGGTCTACTCGGAGAAAACGGTGCGGGTAAATCATCCTTAATGAATATACTTTCTGGTATATACCAACCTGAAAAAGGAAGCATATTTATAAATAATGTAAAACAAAAAAGCCTTGATCCAGAATCTGCTTCAGAGCTTGGTATAGGAATGGTCCATCAAGAATTTAGACTGATTGAAAGTTTCAGCATTGAGGACAATTTAACCTTATCTAAATCGAATATTTATCAGAATAATTTCAAAGAGGCATATGAAAAATATTCAGAAATATTTTCATTGTCTGTAAAGCCTGAAAAAACCATATCTCAGCTTTCAGTTGGAGAAAAACAAAAGATTGAAATTATGAAATTAATTTTCAATGACAGCAAAATAATGCTTTTGGATGAACCAACTGCTGTTTTAACACCTCAAGAAACAGATCAACTTAGAATCTCTTTAGGAACATTATCAGAAGAAGATGAAAAAACAATTGTGTTGATTTCTCATAAACTTAAAGAAATAAGAGAGTTTACAGAAAAAGTTTTTGTAATGAAAAATGGAAAAATGGTAGCTGAAGAGCTGTCTACTAAAGATGTGACTGACGATAATTTGATTGAATTAATGATGGGAAATATTCAAAAATCAATTATAGATAAGTCAAATACAGCAGGAGATACAAAATTAAGCGTAAAGTCACTTGAATATGTCGATAAAGTAAATAATTTTAAGATTTTAGATAATATCAATTTAGAAATAAAGGCAGAGGAGATTATTGGTATTGCTGGCGTATCTGGAAATGGGCAGGTTGAGCTTGCAAATATAATTAGTGGTATTGAGGTTGATTATTCTGGAAAAATATTAATAAATAATAAAGATGTATCGAGAAGAGGTGTAAGGTCTCGAAAAAAACTAAATTTGTCTTACATACCTGAAAACCGTCTGGGTGTCGGGCTAGCCCCAGGTGTTTCTGTTTTGGATAATTCAATAGTTAGAGACTATTTCAAAACAAGATTAGGTCCACATCTCTCTCGATCAAAGACTGAAAACTATCTAGAAAGTTTGATAAACAAATTCTCAATTAAAGCTCCGAACTCAAAGGCTGAAATATCAACCTTATCAGGCGGAAATATGCAAAAATTATTAATGGGTAGAGAACTTATCAGTAATCCAGAAGTAATAATTGCTTCGCAACCTACAAGAGGTCTAGATGTAAATGCTGTTGAAGCTATTCACAATTTACTAGTTGAGCAAAGAGATAAGGGGTCAGCTATTTTGATGATTTCAGAGGATCTTGATGAACTTTTCAAGCTAAGTAATCGTATTCATGTAATGTTTGAGGGAAAAATTGTAAAATCATTCAATATTGATGATGCAGATATAAATAATGTTGGTCTGGCTATGGCAGGTATAGTTGAATAATTTGAAGCTTTTTAAGCGACAAACAGTTAATGAGCTCTCAACTTTCTATTCATTTCTAATTGGATTTATAATTGCTATTTTTATTGGCTCGATAATATTGCTCATACAAGATAAAAGTCCTATTGATACATTTTCATTAATGCTGCGTTTATCTGTAGGTAGTATTAACAGCCTTAGTGCATCTTTAAACAAAGCTATACCTCTTATTCTTGCTGGACTTGGAATATCCATAATCAACTCTGTTAAATTATGGAATATTGGTGCAGAGGGGCAAATTTTTTTAGGAGCAATTGCTGTAAATTTTATTTATATTAATACTCAGATCAATAGTCCCTCAATTCATATATTTGTCTTACTTGTTGCAGGATTTGTTGGTGGATCACTCTGCATATTGATACCAGCCATAACAAAAGTAGTTTTTGGGGTAAATGAAATCATTACAACTCTATTAACTAACTACATCGTGTTTGGTGTCACGATATTCCTTATTAATGGACCATGGAAAGATCCTAAATCATTAAATTTTCCAGCTGCTGCTTATGTTGGTGAAGAAGTGTTTTTACCAACAATAATTGGAAAATTAAGCTTTGGATTTTTGATATGTATCCTATTTACAATCCTCGCTCATTATCTTAAAAATAAGTCTGTTTTTGGTTTTGAAATGAGAATTGCCGGAGGGTCAGCAATGACAGCTGTATATGCGGGAATTAACGCAAAACAAAAAGCTTTTATTGCAATGTTGATTGGTGGAGGTTTTGCTGGGCTTGCTGGAGCAATTGAATTGTTAAGCCAAACCCATAGAGTATCGACTGGAATTTCTCAGGGGTTTGGATATACAGCAATAATTGTTGCTGCTATTACAGGAATGAGACCTCTTGGAATTTTCTTAGTTGGATCTTTATTTGGAGCTCTTTCAATTGGTGGATCCGTTATTCAGACTATTGGAGTAAGTGCTTATATTGCAGATATTATTCAAGCTTCAACGCTTTTTGGAGCACTTATAATTCAATTCTTCTTTACTTATCAAATAAAGAAAGTAGAAAATGATTGATATTCAACTTATTGGCCTCTTGAATGCAACCCTGCAAGCTGCAACTTTGTTATTCATCGCCGCATTAGGAGAATTGATTACCGAAAAGTCTGGGATACTCAATCTTGGTGTTGAAGGAATGATTTCAATTGGTGCTGTCGCCGGTTTTATGACGGCAATAAATACAGAAAACATATTTCTTGCAATATTGATTGGTGTTTTATCATCCTCAATCTTTGCATCAATACATGCACTTGTAACTGTTGTTTTGAAGCAAGACCAAACAGTCTCAGGATTGATTCTTACAATTTTAGGCCTAGCCCTTTCATCGTTACTTGGAAAAAATTATGTTGGTAGAAAATTAGTTACAAAATTAGAGAGTGTTACATCAATTTCAGAACCTACAAATATAGTCGAGGTTTTAATTAGTCAAAATATTATTTTTTATATTGCAGTTCTTTTAATGATAAGTACTTCACTTATATTAAAAAAAACAATGTTTGGCAGAAGACTAGAAGCTGTTGGGGAGGATTCTAAATCATCAGATTCAATGGGATTGAAAGTTGCTAAAACACAATTCATTGCAACATGTATAGGTGGGGCTTTTGCAGGACTTTCTGGAGTTTATCTTACACTAAGTTATGTTCCATATTGGACTGACAATATGACTTCTGGAAGAGGCTGGATAGCTCTAGCACTAGTAATATTTGGAGGATGGAAGCCTTATAGAACTGCTTTAGGGGCAGTTTTATTTGGATTTCTTGAAGCATTAGTTCCAAGATTGCAAACATATGGTTTTGAATTAAGTCCTTATATTGTAAAAATAACTCCGTATGTAATAACAATTTTGGTATTAGTTATTCTGACGATTTATAAAGGTGGAAAAACAGGTGCACCTAAAAATATTGGAGTTCCATTTTTTAGAGAAAATAGATAAATAATAATAATTACAAATCTTATTTGCTAATATAAATATAACTTTAAACAATGACTGTGAGCATTGAAAGGATAAAATGACAATAGATAAAATTCTATTCCGACTCAGTAAAGAAATCATTGAATCAAATATCCTCAATCCTTATTTATTAGGAATTCCTAAAAGAGGTGACCTTTTAGCTCAAAGAATTTCTAATAATTTGTTATTAGAAAACTTTAAACATGATATTGGCAAGGTAGATTATTTACCATTTAGAGATGACCTAGACAAAAATGTCGAAAAAAATATTCTAGAAATATCACCTGAAGATAGAGACATAATATTGATTGACGATGTTATCTATACCGGAAGAACATTGAGGGCATCTATTGAAGCTGTAATGTACTCTGGTCGACCAAAATCTATTTCTCTTTTATGCCTTATTGACAGAGGACACAGAGAACTTCCTATCAGCCCTAAATTTGTAGGTAAAAATATTCCAACAAATCAAGACGAATATGTTTCCGTATTTTTGAAAGAAATAGATAGTGAAGATAAGGTCGAGGTAACGTAAGAATGAGACATCTTTTAGATTTTCAAGATGTAAATAAAAATCATTTAGAAAATCTAATTGAAGAATCAAGATCTCTAAAAATTAAATCAAAAAATTTAGATACTCTAGCTCTTTTAAAGTTTGACGAACCTTCAACAAGAACACGACTTTCATTTGCTATTGCAGCTGAAAAACTTGGAATAAAAACTTTTGAATCGTCAGATGTTATATCAGCAAAACAAAAAGGAGAAATGCTTCAACACGAATTAGAGACATATATTTCTATGGGAATCGAAATATTGGTACTAAGGACAAAAGAAAATAATATTAATGACTACAGAGAATTTAAGGAAATTGGAATTATTAGTGGAGGATTTGGAAACAAATCTCATCCGACTCAAGCACTAATTGACATCTCAACACTTTATAGCTTTGATAAACTCACTGATACATCTACCCCAGTGACTTACGTTGGTGACGTAAAACATTCGAGAGTATTTGAATCAGGAAGACAGCTTTTAAATTTACTAGGATACAAAGTTGGTGTCTTCACAGATCAGAATCTACTTCCGGACAACAAAAATGATCTTGAAATTTATGAATCGTGGGATGAAGTTTTTGAAAATTCTAATTCGATAGAACTTCTAAGAGTACAAAAAGAAAGAATGCTAGATATTGAAAAAATAAATTTCGATAATTACATAAAGAATTATCAACTTACAAAAAAGATCTTAGATAAATCTCAAAAAGATTTAATTGTTCTTCATCCAATGCCAATCAATATTGGTATTGAGATTTCACAAGATGCAATTGAAGATAAAAAAATAAAATATATCGACCAACTTTCACATGCGATACCTTCAAGAATTGCAGCATATAAATATGTGAAAGGAGAAATATGATTGAAATTCCTGGATTTATAGATCTTCATACACACACAAGATATCCTGATGCCGATAAATTTCCATACAATGACATAGATGAATCAGCAATTAATGGTGGATTCTCAACTTTACTTGCAATGCCAAATTCAGAAATACCAATTGATTCAATAAAAAATCTCAAGATTGCACAGGAAATAGATAAAAAATTAAAAACAAAGGTACATCGTGTCGGCGCATTAACTAAAGATTTAGACGGAAGGGAACTTGTAAATTATAAAGAATTCATTGAAAACGGTATCACAATTTTTTCAGATGATGGAAAGTCATTAATTGATGATAACTTAGCTGATGAGGCATTTAAAAAAATAAGTGCGCTTGGTGGTGCGATCTTTCAACATTGTGAAAAAAGTTGTCACTCTAGACCTGGTGATATAGCTCCCCCAAATGCTGATAATGACTTAATTCCAATAAACAATGATGAGGAATTGGAAGTCCTTGCAAGAGATTTAAATTTATCTGAAAAGTATGGAACAAGATATCACGCACAACATCTATCAACTTACGAGAGCGTACAGCTTATCAAAAAAGCGAAACAAGAAGGTCTTCCTGTCACTGCTGAAGTAACACCTCATCACATACTGCTTAATAATGAGAATTTGGATACAAATAATGGACTTTTTAAAATGTACCCACCCATCAGAACTGAAAAAGATAGAGAAGGACTGGTTGAAGGTTTACAGTCTGGAGTAATAGATGTGATTGCTACGGATCATGCACCCCATAAATTAGAAACTAAAACCGTTCCTTTTAAAGATGCAAATCGTGGTGTTGTAGGACTTGAATCAGCATTTCCTCTCATATATAGTTCAAATATTTTTGAATTAGACCAAATTTTAAAATTTTTGGTAACAAATCCTTTGACAATACTTGAAGAACTTGGATACGAAATACCAAAAATAGTGAACACATGGAAGAAGTCAAAATCAGTATTTATCACTAAATCAAAATATAAAAATTCATTATTTGAAAATGAAAATATTGAAATTCAAAGGGTTCTATCAAATGTATAAAAAGGCTTTACTTCTTAACCAAAATGGTGATGAATTTTTAGGATGGACAACTGAATTATTTCAACCTGCTACTGGAGAGCTCATATTTAATACAGCAATGACAGGTTTTGTAGAAATATTAAGTGACCCGTCATATATTAATCAAATAGTTACTTTCACTTCTTCTCACGTGGGCAACTATGGAATGTCCCAAAGAGATTTTGAATCTAACATGCCAAAAATTGAAGCAGCTATCGGAAATTCTTTTACTGACTTTCCTTCTTCTTGGAGATCTGAAAAATCAATAACATCATGGCTAAAAGAATATGACATACCTTACAGTGGTGGGTTTGATGTTAGAAATATTACAAAATATTTACGAGATAACGGTTCGAGCATGTTTGCACTTGGCGTAGATATTGATATTAAAGATTTAAAAGACATTTTATATAAAGCAAAAGATATTCTTGGCGACAATTCAGCAATGACAGCAGGTAATCAAGAAGATAGGGATACATCTACTGATGGAAAAATCGGAATCATTGATCTTGGAGCAAAAAAAAGCATTGTAAATGTACTTGAGGACCATGATTACAAAGTTGTTATGATTTCACCTACAACAATGTCAGATGAGATATTGAAGATGAACTTAAGAGGCCTTTTAATTTCGAATGGACCAGGAGATCCAAGATCATTGCTAACAGTGATAAATACAATAAAAGAACTCATTGGAAAACTTCCAATATTTGGGATTTGTCTTGGTCATCAGATCCTTGGTTTAGCTTGTGGTCTTAAAGTTAAAAAAATGCAATTTGGTCATCATGGTTCAAATCATCCAGTAGAAATAGATGGAGTAAAGAAAGCCCTGATAACTGCTCAAAATCATGGTTTTTCTATTGAGGAATTTGGAGATAGTTATAAACATAAGAATTTTGGAAATATAAATGTTTTTGCAAAAAACTTGAATGATGGATCAAACGAGGGAATTAGTCTTTGGGACTCTATGGCTTATTCTGTTCAATTTCACCCAGAATCTGGCCCTGGCACAACTGATGGCCTACAAATTTTTAATCCTTTTTTTGAAATGATAGAGAATAACTATGCCAAAAAATAAAGATATCAAAAGCATTTTGATAATTGGATCAGGGCCAATTGTCATTGGTCAAGCTTGTGAGTTTGATTACTCAGGATCTCAAGCAGCAAAAGCACTTAAAAAAGATGGATATCGAGTGATACTCGTAAATTCAAATCCTGCAACTATCATGACGGATCCAGAAATGGCGGATGCAACATATATTGAGCCTTTGACCTTTAATTATTTAAAAAGAATAATTGAAATAGAAAAACCGGATGCAGTGCTTCCAACACTTGGAGGACAAACTGCTCTTAACTTATCCATGGAGCTCGAACAAAATGATGTTTTGAAGGAAAATAATGTAGTGCTTTTGGGAGCTTCTGCCAATGCTATAGAGATTGCAGAAAACCGTTGGAAATTCAAAGAAGCAATGGACAGTGTTGGAATCAAAACACTTAAGGCCACTTATGCTAAAACTTTTGAAGAAGGAATGAATGCAAGCACAGAAATAGGTTTTCCATTAATGCTAAGACCATCTTTTATTCTTGGAGGAGGTGGTACAAGCGTTGTAAATAATGAAGAAGATTTTCAATCAAAACTAAATGACGCGTTTAATGCATCTCCTACTCAGGAAGTTTTAATTGAAGAATCAATATATGGATGGAAAGAGTTCGAACTAGAAGTAATGAGAGATAGTGATGGTAACGGTGTAATTGTTTGTGGAATAGAAAATTTTGATCCTATGGGTATTCATACCGGAGATTCAATTACTGTTGCCCCTATTCAAACCTTATCTGATAAAGAGTATCAAATTATGAGAGATGAGGCGTTGCTTTGTCTAGATACAATTGGAATAGCAACTGGTGGTAGCAATGTACAATTTGCTGTGAATCCAAAAAATGGTGATCGAAGAATAATTGAAATGAATCCGAGGGTTTCACGATCATCTGCTCTTGCTTCAAAAGCAACTGGATTTCCAATAGCAAAGTTCGCTGCTTTATTAGCAGTAGGTTATAACTTAACTGAACTTGAAAATGATATTACTGGAACAACGCCTGCAAGTTTTGAGCCGGTACAAGATTATGTGGTAGTAAAAATTCCAAGATTTGATTTCCCAAAATTTCCATCAACTGACGATATTTTAGGTACATCAATGCAAAGCGTTGGTGAAGTAATGTCAATTGCTTCAACTTTTACTGAAAGCTTAACTAAAGCAATTAGGTCCCTTGAAATAGGAAAATCAGGTATAAGAAATATAGATAATAGATTTATAGGAATGCCAAAAGAAATTTTACAAGATGAAATTAGAACACCCAGACCCAGAAGAATATTTGCAATTCTTGAAGCAATTAGAAGGAACTGGCCACTTGAAGACATAGCAAAAATATCTTCTGTAGATATATGGTTCTTACAAGAAATTGAAAAAAGCTTTAATGTGGATCCAATAAATACACCCTCCTCTGTATTAAAGATGCTTGGATGGACTGAAGAAGATCTTGATAATAAAGAGTCTAAAAATGAATTAGAAAATAACAGAGTTTATAAGCTAGTTGATACATGTTCAGCTGAGTTTCAATCAAAAACGCCTTATTTATATTCAACTAATGGTGTAAGTAATGATGATATAACTACTGAGAAAAAGAAGGTAGTAGTTATTGGTTCAGGACCAAATAGAATTGGCCAGGGAATTGAGTTCGATTATTGCTGTGTCCATGGAATAAGTTCGTTAAAAGAGAATGGATTTGAAGCAATAATGATCAACTCAAACCCTGAAACTGTTTCAACAGATTACGATACCGCAGACAAACTTTATTTTGAGCCCCTTACATGGCGAGAAGTCAAATCTGTATTAAACAGGGAAAAACCAGATTCTGTAATCATTCAACTTGGAGGACAAACTCCATTGAAATTGGCAGAGAATATATCCAAAGAAGGCTTTAATATTGCTGGTTCGTCATTAGATGTAATCGATAAAACAGAAGACAGAGATCTGTTTCAAAAATTATGTTTAGGACAAGATATAAGACAGCCAAAATCTAAAATTGCAAAAAATGAGAATGAGTTAGTTAAGGCTGTAAAAGAAATAGGTTTTCCAGTCTTGTTAAGGCCTAGTTATGTTTTAGGGGGAAGAGCAATGAGGGTTGTCCAAACTAATGAAGAACTAGAAAATTATCTTGATATATTAGCAAGTGCAGATGAAGATGGTAATCCATTTAAATCTGGTCCCCTTTTGGTTGATCAATTTTTAACGGACACTATTGAAATTGATGTTGATTTAATTTCTGATGGTAAGGAAGTTTATATTGCTGGAATTCTAGAACATCTTGAACCTGCTGGTGTACATAGTGGTGATTCAACTGCAGTCATTCCACCTTTTAGTATTAATGATGAGATTTTGAGAGAGATCGAAGAAAAAAGTAAAAAGCTTGCTTTAGGTTTAAATGTAAAGGGACTGCTTAATATTCAATTTGCAATCAAAGATGAGGAGTTGTTTATTTTAGAAGCAAATCCTCGAGCTTCTAGAACAATGCCCTTTGTTGCAAAAGTAACAGGTAATCAAATTATTAAAGCAGGAACATTATTGATGCTTGGTTATTCAATTGAGGAAGTAAAAAATAAAACAAAATATTTAAGTAGTTCAACTGACAAAATTGCTATAAAAAAAGCTATATTTCCCTGGTCCAGGTTTCCAGCTGAAGACACAATGTTAGGTCCAGAAATGAAGGCAACCGGAGAGGTGTTAGGGGTTGGAAAAGAGTTTGGAACCGCATTAAATAAAGCATATGCAGCTGCAGGTGTCGAAATCAAAGATAAAGAAAAAGGAGTGTTTGTAACTTTGAGTGATGATGAAAAGCCAAACTTTATTAAGACAATAAATAAATATCTTGAGCTTGGTTTTACGTTATACGCAACTGAGGGAACAGGGAAATTCCTTAAAACTAATGGAATAGATTCTGTAATTGTCGGTAAAGCAGATGATTCTGGACAAACTTCATTAACGATAATTAAAGATAAATTGGTTTCTTTAGTAATAAATACACCAACTTATGCAAATGAACTGACAGATGGTTGGAAAATTAGACGATTATCTCATGAAACTGGTGTAGCGGTTGTCTCTTCTGTAAGAGAAGCTGATGCATTCATTCAAGCATTTTTAAATCAAAATTTAGTACTAGAAGATATGGAGGTTATTCAAGATGTCAGTTAAACCAATTTTCTTTGCACTAGATGGCAAATCACTAAAAGAATTTGAAAAGCAATTAGATATCTTAAAAGATAATATTTATGGTGTAAAAGTTGGATTAGAACTTTTTACTTCCGAAGGCCCTTCATGTGTGGAACAACTTAAGAGTGATGGGTGGGTTGTATTCTTAGATTTAAAACTACATGACATTCCAAATACTGTAGGTCAAGCTGCTACTTCAGTATCAAATATTGGAGCAGACTATTTAACTTTACATATATCATCTGGGCAAGAAGCCTTATCAGAAGCTGTAAATAAAAAAAGTAAAGATTTAAATCTTCTTGGAGTCAGTAGTGCTCTAACAAGTAAAGCAGTTGATTCAAGTACAAGCAAGATTGTAGAAAACGAGTTTCAAATAGCAAAGGACTCAAATTTAGAAGGCGTAATTTGTCCAGCATCTGAAATTGCTAATACAACAAATTTATTTGATCTAATTGTTACACCAGGCATTAGATTAGAAAATGATTTACGTGGAGATCAAAAAAATATAACTACTCCTAAAAAAGCTATCGAGCTTGGAGCAAAATATATTGTTATGGGACGATCAATTAAAAATAATCCTTCAATGGTAATAAATGAATTAGAAGTATGAATAAATTTATTGCAGCACCTTTTGGAAACTACATAAAGACTAAAAATACTATTTCAGTATCTGGTAGTTGGACCGTTGAAAAAAGAACAGGTCGAATTGTTCAAATAGTTAAAACTTTACGATATACAAAACGTGGATGGGTTAACAAAATTGGTTTAAGAAATCCTGGTTTAACAATTGGGCTTCCTAAACATAAGACTGGTGAAGTCTTTTCAATTGCAGGAATAGAAAAAGATGACTGGAGATTATTTGCGGAAAAAATACCAAATGATTTCAATATTGAAGTCAATATGTCATGTCCAAATATAGACGCACATTACATTGACGGAATTGAAGATTTTGAGCCAGATACAAGAAACTGGTACATAGGAAAAATTTCGCCACTTACTACTTTTCAGGAATTGGATGAGTACATCAACAAATTTAGATTCAAACAGATTCATGCATGCAATACATTGCCAATAGATAAAGGAGGGCTAAGTGGTAAAGAGTTGATCCCATATACTTCAAAGTTTGTTAAACACATTAAAGATTCTTATCCTGATATTGAAGTTATTGCAGGTGGAGGTATTGATTCTGTAAAAGATATAGAGTACTACAAAAATATTGGTGCCGATCATATTAGTTTGGGTACTGTTTGTTTCAATCCACTAAAATTAAGGAAGTTAATATGAATTTATTTATTAAAGAAGATTTCATCTCTCATGCTGGCTTACCACTTACATGGAAAGTGGAATGTGATGCACTAGATGAAAATGACTACGAAGCATTGGCAAAAATAGTTAGTGAGAAAATGACTTTTAGAGATGTCAAAGGTATTCCACGTGGCGGTATACCGTTTGAAAAAGCATTAAAACCTTACTGTTCAAATAATGATACAGATCCATTACTAATTTGTGATGATGTATATACAACTGGTACTTCTATGAGAGAAGTCTATGAAGATGGAGCATTAGGTATTGTTGTATTTGCTAGAAATGAAATTCAAGATGACTGGGTAAAAGCAATTTGGCAGTTATCAATATAAAGATGATAGAAAATAAGTATGCCTCAGCTTTAGATGGTCTTGAAATAGAAGATCCAGTAGAAAGCTTTTTTGATTTCTGTAAGGAACGAGAAAATATAAGAATTTCAAGAGAAAATGGTGAAGATTTCCCATGGAGTAAAGATGAAATTTTTCAAAATGGAAGGTTTTTGAATGTCTTCAGAGAAGATGATCGAGTTAGTAAATCAATTATTAAATTTGCGGGTAATTTAAATGAAGAGCCATCAAAACTAATTAACGCTGTATTTTTTGCAAGGTGGTGCAATAGGCAAGAAGTTTTAGATACTTTAACGCCCGATGATTTAAATAATCCTGAAAACTTAAAAAATAAATTAGAAAGTATTGATCCATGGTGTAATGAAACTGCATATCCAGTTGAACCAGTTACATGGGGAGGTAAACAATACTCAAGAATTGATGCTGCAACTAAATTATTTTATGAGGTGCAAGATTCTTTATTAAATATTCTTGAATCATCAAACAAGAGTGTGATTAATGCAACCAACAACATAAATAAAGAATTTCAAATGCAAAATGATTTTCCAATTTTCATGGCAGTTATTGATATTGCTTGGTTTAGACCCGATATTATTCCAATTGAAAGTGAGGTTCCTACAGGAATAGGTGCTGTTGCTTATCTAGATAGATTACAAAATCATCTTGGTTTAAATTCCCACCAAGAAGTTGGTGAAAAAATGATTGAACTACAAAAAACATACTGGCCTGAAGCAAAACGTGGTTTTAATCCAATAGATATAGAATATTTAGCCTGTGAATGTAGAAAATACTATAGCTATATAAATGGGACAAAGGTTTTTGAAGGTAAAAACAAATTTATACCTTAATTAGCTAAGTTTATTAATTCTATTTATGTATCTTTCCTCATTTAAAAAAGAGGAATTTAAAAATGACTCAGTTATTTCTTTTGCAGCCTCAATATCTAGATTTTCCGAACCGAGACATAGAACATTTACATCATTATGCTCAACAGATTGAATAGCAGTTTTTACATTAGTGACATTAGAAGCTCTTATACCTTTTACTTTATTTGCTGCAATAGACATGCCAACACCTGTCCCACAGATTAAGACTCCCTTTGTGTCCTCATTATCCAAAACAAAATCAGATACTTTCGTTGCATAATCTGGAAAATCACAAGGTTCCAAACTATCAGTTCCAAAGTCCTCAATTTCAAGATCAGAAGATAAAGATTCTATTAGTAATTGTTTTAATTCAAAACCTGCATGATCAGAGGCAATAGCGATTTTATTAACCACTAGATAAGCTTCTCTATATCCAAAAGATCATCAATATCACCCTCTGACATTAATTCCTTGCTAAGCAATACATCTTTTATTGTTAATCCATTTTCCATAGCTTCTTTAGCTACTTCAGCAGCAACGTCATACCCAAGCTTTGGTACAAGTGCTGTAACTAGGATTGAGTTTTTTTGAGTATCTTCATTTAGCTTTTCAGTATTTGCTTCTAAGTCTTTAATTAGTTTTTCCCCAAACACACTCACTCCAGTGGTGAGTAAAGCAATGCTTTCAAGTAGATTGTGAGCCATTACAGGAAGCATTGTGTTGAGCTCAAAATTGCCATTCGCTGATGAAAAAGTAATGGTTGTATCGTTTCCAATAACTTGAGCTGATACCTGCATCATCATTTCAGGTATTACAGGATTTACTTTTCCTGGCATTATTGATGATCCTGGTTGCAAAGCAGGAATCTTCAAATCTCCTAATCCAGACACTGGTCCACTACCCATCCATCTAATATCATTTGCAATTTTAAAGAGCGATACTGCAAGTGCCTTCAAAGCACTTGATAAATGAACCACTTCTTCTCTTGATCCTTGTCTTGTGAAATGATTTTCAACTTCTTTAAAAGGTATACCAATTGATGACTGAAGTTCATTTGCAACATCGGCCCCAAAATTATCAGGAGCGTTTATTCCAGTACCGACAGCGGTCCCCCCAATTGCTAATTTCTGAACATTATCTAAAGAGGCTTTAATGTCCCCCATTCTTTCATTAATAAGGTCAGCATATCCAGAAAATTCTTGGCCTAAACTAACAGGTGTAGCATCCATTAAATGAGTTCTTCCGTTTTTATAGACTTTCTCCCACTGTTTTGCCTTTTCATTAAGTAATGAAATAAGATTATCTAATTCAGGGATGAGCCCTTCAGTAACATCTATTACAGCAGCTACATTTGTAGCTGTTGGAATAATATCATTTGATGATTGACTCATGTTAACGTGGTCGTTTGGATGTATTGATTCACCAGTCTTATCAGATGCTATTTTTGCAATAATTTCGTTTGAATTCATATTTGTGGAAGTACCTGATCCTGTCTGAAAAATATCGACTGCAAAATCTTTGTCGTGATTGCCAGATATTACTTCCTGAGCACCGTCAATAATTGCAGTTGCAATTTTTTTATCTAATAATTGGTTATTTTGATTTACTACAGCACAAGCTTTTTTAATTTCGCCCAGCGCTCTAATAAATGATCTAGAGAATTTTAAATCTGAAATTGGAAAGTTTTCAATTGCTCTTGCAGTTGAAGCTCCGTACATTGCATCAATAGGTACTTCAAATTCACCCATTGAGTCTTTTTCTATTCTTGTTTCTTTTTTATTCAATTTTCTTCCTGATATTGAGTGTATCCACCAGAATCAACTTCTTCAATCAATTCATTTGAACCTGATTTAACGATTTTTCCGTTAACAACAATGTGGACTTTATCAACATCAAGATATTTAAGTATTCTGCTGTAGTGAGTTACAAGAATATATGAAGTATTCTCATCTCTATTCTCATTGATTAATGTTGCAACAGATTTAATTGCATCAATATCTAAACCTGAATCTATTTCATCAAGAAGGGCAAGAGATGGCTTCATTAAGGACAATTGAAACAGTTCTGATCTTTTTTTCTCTCCTCCAGATAGATCAACGTTTACGTCGCGATCTAAAAACTCATCTAAATTAAATCTTTTAGAAAGCTCTATAAGCTCAGCCTCATCAATGTCCCCTAAAAATGATTGAATAAACTCACGAAGAGTTACTCCTGGTAGTCCAACAGGATATTGAAATGATTGAAAAATTCCTTTTTGAGCCCTATCGAATTGAGGAATAGATAAAACATCTTCACCATTTAAAGTGACAGCACCCTCGTTTTTATAATCAGTATTACCCATCAACACATGACATAAAGTTGACTTACCTGAACCATTTGGACCCATTACTGCATGTAATTCTCCATCACCAATTTCAAGATCAATTCCTTTAAGTATTTCTACTTCACCTATGGAAGCTTTTAGATTTTTGACTTTAAGCATTTTCTTCCATTTCTAAATAAATTGTTTCATCTTCAATTGAAATAGCATAAGTTGCAACCGGCCTTGTTGCAGGTAAAGTAACCGCTTCACCTGTTTTTAAATCGAACTCTGCTCCATGAAGTGGACATTCAATTTTACAGTCGAAAACTTCTCCTTCTGCTAATGAGGCTTCTGCATGTGAACACATATCATCAATTGCATAAAATTCCCCTTCAACATTAAAAATTGAAATATCTTTATCTCCTACATTTACTGTTTTTACAGAGTTTTCATTTATTTCTGATATATTGACTGTTTTAACTTTCATTAGATTTTCTCTCTAGAATGTTTTCATATTTTTGGGATAAAGTATCGGCAACTTCATCATGAATAATTTCCCAAGCATCCTCATTAATTACTTCGTTGAAAAAACCCTTGATTAGTAATTTTTCTGCATCCTCTTTATTTATTCCACGTGACATTACATAGTGATAAAGGTCTTCATCAATTGGACCTACAGAAGATCCATGACCACAAATTACATCGTCACAGAGAATTTCTAAATTGGGTACAGATTGAGCTGAGGCTTTTTCGGTTAATATAATATTTCTATTCTCTTGTTGAGATTCAGTTTTAACTGCACCTTCACCAATATGAATTGTCCCAGTAAAAATTGAAGAACTTTTATCACCAAGAACCCCTTTTGTGATCATATTTGATGTTGTACTTTTTCCAAGATGGTTAACAAACACTCTTGTGTCATGAATTTGACTATTTTCACCAAAATAAACACCGTCAATTTCAAATCCTGAACCATTTCCAAATAAATCTATGTCTAGTCGTGATCGAGAGAACAATCCACCAGTGCTCACCATGTGAACTGATAGACTTGCATCATTTAGAAGCTTTGCGTAAAGATTGTTGATAAGGCTAATTTCATTTTTTGACGTAACATTAAGGATTAATTCCAAAGATGAATTTTGATTTAAGAAAATTTCTATTGTTGGAAAGATATTTCCACGAACCAGGTCACCAAAATTTAAAAGTAATTTTCCTGATTTATTTTTTTCCATATTAATTCCCAAATATGGAACAGCTGTATCTTCAGACTGAAAATTTATTGAATAGTATTCTGGGCAGTCATCTTTAAAATTTAATTGAAAACCACCAGTTAATTTTTCAAACTGTTCAACTGAAAATCTATCAAAGGGTCTTTTAATGGATTCATCAATGGTTGATTTTGTAATTTTCTCAAGATCTGTTACTTCAACACTTTTATCTTCGGTATTTATAACAAATTCATGACAATTTGAGTCAATATTAAATATTTCATTTTTTTGAATTTCTGAAGGTTTTCCTACCTCAAATTCATTAACTGTGAAAACATTTTTTCCAGTATATTTCCAGTCTTCGTTTTTGACAGAAATTTCAGGTAAATCTTTTGATGTTTTTTTTGCTAAATTTTTTTCAATTAGTTTTGTATTCAAATGACTTCCTATGCAATTAACCTACAGCACCGGCCTCAATCATATTGAGCTCGATTAATTTGTTAAATTCCATTGCATATTCCATTGGAAGTGTTTTTGTAAACTCTTCAACAAAGCCAGCAACTATCATTGATGTTGCTTCTTCTTCAGAAAGTCCCCTACTCATTAAGTAAAAAAGTTGATCTTCTCCAACTTTGGAAACTGTCGCCTCATGCCCTATTTCTGCTGAGGACTCTTCAATCTCCATGTAAGGATATGTGTCTGATCTTGATTCATCATCTAAAATTAGTGCGTCGCATCTGACAAAGCTTTTCGCTGTTTCAGCTCCATCTTCAACTTTTACAAGTCCTCGATAAGCTCCTCTTCCACCGCCTTTTGAAACTGACTTTGATGTAATCAAAGATGTTGTATCGGGAGCAAGATGAACCATTTTTGCTCCTGTATCTTGATGTTGACCTGAATTTGCAAAGGCTACAGATAACACTTCACCATGAGCGCCTGGTTCCATTAAATAAACGGAAGGATATTTAACTGTTAATCCTGAACCAAGATTTGCGTCAATCCACTCCATGGTCGCATTTCCATATGCTTGTGCTCTCTTTGTTACCAAGTTATAAACATCATTTGACCAGTTTTGAATTGTTGTATATCTACAAGTTCCTGAAGCTTTAACAACAATCTCAACGACTGCAGAATGTAATGCGTCAGTTGTGTACACAGGCGCTGAACAGCCTTCGATGTAATGTACAGAAGCTCCCTCATCTACAAGAATTAAGGTTCTTTCAAATTGACCCATATTTTCAGCATTAATTCTGAAATATGCCTGCAGAGGATCTTCGACATGAACACCTTTTGGAACATATATAAATGAACCGCCTGACCATACAGCTGAATTTAGTGCAGCAAATTTATTGTCACCCGGAGGAATGACTGTTCCAAAGTATTCTTGAACTAATTCTGGATATTCTCGAACTGCTGTATCCATATCACAAAACAGTACGCCTAATTTTTCCAAATCTTCTCTATTTTTATGATAAACAACTTCACTTTCGTATTGGGCAGTTACTCCAGCAAGATAAGTTCTTTCTGCCTCTGGTATACCCAGTTTTTCATAAGTTTCTTTTATTTCCTCTGGAACTTCATCCCATGAGTCTGCTTGGTTTTCTGTTGGTTTTATGTAGTAATAAATATCGTCGAAATCTAATTGGCTTAATTTTTCTTTTGCAACCCACTCTGGCATTGGCTTATCAAGAAACCTTTTATATGCTTTTAATCTAAATTCCAGCATCCATTCTGGCTCTTCTTTAATTTCGGACATTTTTCTTATAATGTCTTCGTTTAAACCTTTTTCAGGTTTAAACACATTTTTTTCAGGGTCAGACCACCCTAAAGAGTATTTCCCAATATCAATATCTACGTCAGTCATAATTTAATTCTAGTAAAGCTTCGTTTCAATAATAAGAGCTATAAATATAGTTTTCTCATATTGTTAATTAAACTTTAATAGATGCCTGTTATATGTGTAAACCCTTCAAATAGCTCGGACAAGGAAATTGTTGATGGTCTTTCTAAGCAAAACGAAGATTTACGACTATTTTTATCAGATAAATTAGAAGATTCATTTAGGTCATCGCTTCCAGGTAAAAAAGCAATAGGAGATATATTAGACGATACTCACATATCAACGGCCTCAAGCGGTGCATTTTGTGGAGTATTCTTCGAAGATAAGGATGCAAAACTTAGAAGTATTTTTATAAATGCTATTGAAGATAGTTCTTTAAAAAGAATTATCTGGTTATCTCAAAGTGACCCAGATGAAAAGATATTAAATCTAAAAAACTTAGCATACTTACAACATGAAGATTATAAAAATCTTATTGAAAACGTACTTGAGTTAGAGAGCCAAGAAGAGATAGATTTTGGCCATAAACAGATAAGCAAGGATTAAAAATGTCAAAAGAATCTGTTTTTAAAGAAGGGTCGGGATCTAGAAAAGGTTTCGTCTCTAAATTTCAAACAGAAAATAATCTTGATATGCAAACAGAAAATAACATATCAAAAATCCGAAATAAAATATTTAATAAAAGCTCAGAAAATATGAGTGAGCTCGTTGACAATTGTATCTCACTGACCGTAACTTCACCTCCATATAATGTAGGCAAGTTGAGCGATCTTGATCTTGATGATAAAAAATATTGGAAGATGATGAAATCTTGTTTTGAAGAAGTTTACAGAGTAACTGAATCTGGGGGTCGTTTAGTTGTAAATGTTGCAAATCTTGGAAGAAAACCATATATTCCATTTTCTAATCAATTCACAGAACTACTTTTAAATTTGGGTTTTATTATGCGTGGAGAAATTATTTGGCAAAAATCAAAGGGTGCAAATGCAAATTTTGCATGGGGTAGTTGGCTGTCAGCATCAAACCCAGTAATACGTGATCTTCATGAGTATTGCTTAGTGTTCTCAAAAGAGTCAATGAATAGAAACAAAGAAGGAGAATCAACAATTGAAAAAGAAGAGTTTATGGACTCTACTCTCTCAATATGGAATATTCTTCCTGCAAAAGCTAAAAAAATTGGTCATCCTGCTCCATTCCCAGAAGAGTTGGTTGAACGATTTATTAATCTTTATTCTTATAAAAATGAAATTATTCTTGATCCTTTTTTTGGAAGTGGAACTACAGGGCTATCAGCAAAAAATTTAGAAAGAGACTATATAGGATATGAAGTCAATAGTGATTACTGTGATCTCGCTAAAAAAAGAATTAACTCTCGTTAACTAGATTCCAAGCAGAAAACAGATCTTTGTACGTCTGATTATCTTTTAATAAATTTTCATGACTATCAAATCCAGTTAGATTACCGTTTTCCATGACTATAATTTTTTCTGCATTAAGTACAGTTTCAAGTCTGTGTGCAATAACTATTGATGTCTGAAATGCTAAAAGTTTTTCGGTTGCATCAAGTATCGATGATTCAGACTCTATATCTAAATTTGCAGTAGCTTCATCAAAGACAATAATTTTTCTTTTTGCTAAAACTGCTCTTAATAAAGCAACAAATTGTCTTTCACCAGCTGATATATTTCCACCTCGTTCACCTACCTCTTGATCCAATTTTTTCTCATATCTATCAAACCAGTCAAGAACACCAATTGATGCAAGTTCTTCTTCTAACGAGGTAACATCTGGCTGTGAATAATTTAAATTTTCTCTAATTGTTCCTCTGAATAAAAAGCTTTCTTGTGGAACAAATGCAACATTATTTCTAACCCATTCTTCATCAACTTCTTTAGAGTCAATTCCAAAATATTTCATTGATCCACCAGTAGGTAAATAAAATCGGAGTATTAATTTAGCAATCGTACTTTTTCCCGCACCAGTCTCTCCAACTATTGCAATTTTTTCTCCTTTATTAATAGAAAAAGATACTTCATGTAATACGTTTTCTCTTCCATATGAAAATTTAACATTGTCAAACTCGACAGCATTTTCAGGAGAAGTATCTGGAAATTTTTCCCCTTTCTTACTTAAATTAGGTTGTTCATCAAGAATTGAGAAAACTTTCTTCATAGATGAGCCAGCAGATCTTAAAGTATCGTAGTTAAAAGACAATTGAATTAACGGATCAAAAAAGTAGTTTAAATAAAATAAAAGAGCAACCAATTCGCCAACAGAGAGTGTTCCCTCAGATATTCTTTGTGAGCCAAACCACAATACAGTAGCAATAGAGGAAACCCTGGTGAATTCAAGAAATGGAAAGTAAACAGCAATATTTCTTGCTGATCTCATATTTGCTTTGAAATGTTCTTTATTTACTTTTTTAAATCTTTTTATTTGGGTATCTTCATCTGTATAAGCTTGAATTACTCTTACTCCCGATATGCCTTCTTGTAATGAAGAAAGTACCTGTCCTATCCATTCTCTAACTTCCCAATAGGTAGTATCTGCATAATTTCTGAATATTTTTGTAGCAATAGCCAATATTGGCATAACAACAAAAGCTAATATTGAAAGTTGCACATCGACAATAAATACAGCTATTACAGCACCAAATATTGTTAACAAAGCAGTTAACACACTACTTGCACCTTCTTTTGCAAATTCAGTCAAGCTTTGCATATCAGATGTTAATCTTGCTACTAAAACTCCAGTCTTATTTTTTTCAAAATAATTTATATCAAGAGATGACATATGCCTAAATAATTTCTCCCTCACCCTTTTTACATATGTCTCACCAACCATACCGATATAAAGTAGAGCTTGACTTGTTACAAAATACAACAAAACGAGAGTTAGAAAGTAGTAAAGGGATTGTTGTAATACATATCCATAATCTGATTCTATTACACCACCATCTATTCCATTTCTTATCAAATATGGTCCAACCATTCTTATTGCTGTGGCGAATAAAGCTATTAAAGAACTTATTATGAATTTGTTTCTAACCTCAGGAACAAGTTTCAATGATCGAGAAAATGTTTTATCTTTCAATTTAGTTTTGATGCTTTCTCTTGTTCTAGAAATAGGCTTCTATAAGACTTAACTTCAGTAAGAATATCTTCATGTTTACCTTGCGCTCTAATTTTTCCATCTTCAATAAATAAGACCTCATCACAAAGCTCAATTGTGGGTACACGATTAGTAATAATTAAAGTTGTCATTTTATTCATGACTTTTTGTAGTTCATTTCTTATTTCTTCTTCTGTAGATGCATCAACCGCTGAGAGGGCATCATCAAGTATTAATATTTTAGGATTTCTAACAATTGCTCTAGCAAGTGCAATTCTTTGTCTTTGCCCTCCAGATAAACCATAACCTCTCTCGCCTACTTTGGTTTCATAGGTTTCAGGTAATTGAGAAATGAATTCATGAGCTTTTGCAATGATTGCAGCCTCTTCGACTTCTTGCTGAGATGCTTCAATTGATCCAATTGCGATGTTGTCTTTGGCAGAATTTGAAAATAAAAAACTTTCTTCAAAAGCTAAACTTACATTATTTCTTAAATCATCTAGTTTTATTTTTTTAATATCAACATTATCAATTTTTATTGTTCCAGATTTGACATCATAGAGTCTTGGAAGAAGATATGACAAAGTTGATTTTCCAGATCCTGTTGCTCCAACAATAGCAATAGTTTTTTGTCCTTCTACTTTGAACGAAAGTTCATTAAAAATCGTATCATTTCCGTAACTAAAATCAACATTTTCAAATTCTATTGTTCCATTTCCATCAGTAGGAAATTCTACTAGGTCATCATTATTTATAATCGATGGTTGTTCATCTAATAATTCTAAAATTCTATTTCCTGCTGAAACACTTGATGGAATTTCTGATAAAAACCATGCTGTAATTCTCAGGGGCCAAATTAATAAAATTACATATTGTGTAAAAGCTATAAAATCTCCTAAAGTTATAAATTCATTTATTGCTAAATAACCACCCAATAAAAGAACAACTAATGTGATAATCATTGGTATTAATTCAAACAATGGGACAAATCTTGTTCTTAAATGTAAGAAATTTACAGATGTTTCATAAATCTTTTCAATAGATCTCTCTACCTTTATAGAAGCTTCATCTTCATTTCCAAAAGCTTTAACAACTCTAATGCCCCCAAGTTGTTCTTCAACTTCAGTCGTCATTTCTGCCTCAGCTTCTTTAACTTTTAAAGAAACTTCCATTGCTCTTGATGCAAAGTTTCCAGCTATATAAAGAACTAAAGGAATAGATAGAAGCACTATTAATCCCAAAATAAAGTCAATTGAAACAAGTGTGACACTTAGTAATAATAAAAGAAAAACATTAGCTGTTGCCAAAGGAGCAATTGCAAAAGCAAGTCTTACTTGAGATGCATCACTGGATGCTCTTGCCATTAACTCTCCTGTAGGAACTTTATCATGATATTTAAAAGCTAACCTTTGCATGTGACCAAAAATAGTGTTTCTGATCTCAGCTTCAACATTGAATGAGACTGACATACTAAAATATCTTCTAACTCCAATAGAGGCGGCTCTTATGTAACCAATTGCAATCAAAAAAGAAAGAAAAACAACAATAACTTGTTGATTGCTTGCAACAATTCCATCATCAACAATTCGCTTAATCAAATATGGATGAAGAATGACTAAAAAACACCAAATGATTGCTGAAAACATGGATATGAGAAAATGTTTTTTGTTGTTTTTCACTTCTTCTAAATAAAATCTTAAAGCTTTTTTGAATTCGGGAGTTTTAAAAACATCAAACATACTTAACAATATTAAATGGATATCAAATAAACAATAAAGACTTTGTGCATTATTTCACAAGCATATTA
>Ga0207916_1000010_pt1 | contig 28702 bp, 34 predicted proteins | sample DeeseametaMP1141_FD_184194 | JGI IMG/M metagenome (GOLD analysis project Ga0207916, IMG submission 184194) | Marine microbial communities from the Deep Indian Ocean - MP1141 (SPAdes) | ecosystem: Environmental > Aquatic > Marine > Oceanic | place: South Indian Ocean | collected 2011-03-05 | reverse complement strand
CGCCACCAATAATAATACCGTCGTATTCCTTTACGGGGAGTGAATTCGCATCTAAAGCCTTTCCATTACCATTCATTGCCATAATTTTTCTCTATATTACTAAAAGAAAACTACATATTAGGATGCCAGCAATTTGAATATAACTATAAACAGTTAAAATTCTTCTTGCAGGAAGAGCTATTTTTCCAATTCTAGGCTCTGTGAGGTAATCGGTTTCTATATGATGAATACCTTGTAGAGAGTGATAAGAAATGGAGATAGCAACCAAAACTGTACTTATCTTTATAGCAAGAATATCAAAAAACCCATTAAGTTGTCCGTAATTAAGGGGGTAATGCAACAACCAATAAAAGGTTATAACTGAAAAATATAGGGCTTGATAAATAGCGGAAACCCTTACAAGCACGTAATCTAATATACCTGTTCTCTTCAAAGTATAAAGTTTTGTTACCATACGAGTGAAATTAGTAATAGGCTCATTAGTCCACTAAGCACAATAGTTAAAATTGCTGAAATTTTGCCGGCGTTGAGAGTTTGCCAATATCCAAAATCCATAACCAAGTGTCTTATCCCAGAAGTATAATGATAAGTGAGCCCAGTCAAAAGTAAGACTAGCAAGATCTTTATTGAATTAAAGTTCAAAAGATATGAGGCGATTGAGTAACCCTCTTCAGAATTAGAAGCGAGCACTAATATCATGCTAAAGGGCAAAATAAGAAGAAAGATTCCGACAGCCGATATCCTATGCATAATAGACGAGACCCCTGCAATTGGTAATTGAATCTTTAAAAGGTTGAGAAATATTGGAGGTTTAGACATATTGATTAGAGGATTAACTATTATAAATTAAAAATTATCTTTAACGTCCTCTGATGCGTTTTCTTTTGTTCAGTTGGCGTTTTGTTAGTTTATTTTTCCTTGTTTTGTAAGGATTTTCAGCTATTTTTAAAACTAGTTTTATAGGTATTCCCTTAAGTTGTAAAGATTTTCTGACTGAATTTTCAAGGTATTTAAGATATTGCTTACTCAGAAAATCAATTTTATTTCCGTGTAAAACAAATGTAGGAGGTTGCGTATCTAAAATCTTTATAAATTTTATTTTAGGTCTAAACCTACCTTTCATGGGAGGAGGATTATTTTCGTAAGCCTCTAAAAAAACTTTATTTACAGTTTTTGGATTTAGTTTTTCTTTGCTTTTTTTAATTAATTTTATCAAGCTAAATATCAAGGAAGAAGTTCCAAGATTTTTTTTTGCTGATATATATTTAACTTCTAAGTCATTTGCAAAAGATAACTTTCTATTTAAATCTTTTCTAACATTTGTTTTTTTATATTTATCTAAAGTTTCAGACTTATTAATCCCAATAACTAGAGGTTTTCCGGATGATATAGTCAAAGCAATTAAGTGAAGATCCTGATCTGAAATTGATTCTTTACCATCTATCATGTAAATAATTCCTTCCGATATTTTCATGGCCTTGATCGCCGCATTGACCGAGTTTTTCTCTACTAAGTCACTTATTTTTGATTTTTTTCTCAATCCAGCTGTATCTGTTATTTTTATGTGATTTCCTTTAAATGTAATCAATTCAGAAATCGCATCTCTAGTCGTACCGGGAGTGCTTGAGACTATAGATCTTGAGTCCTTTAAAATTGAATTAAAATAAGTAGATTTTCCAGCATTTGGCTTGCCTAATATTCCTATTTGAAAAAAATCATTTTGGCTATCATTTGCTCGAAAATTAGAAGGAAATATTTTGTTTAAAGAAGTTTTAAAATTTCTCATGCCTAAGCCATTTTTTGCTGAAATTTCAAAAGAATTTTTTACTCCTAAAGAGTAGAAATCTGAAATATTATTTTTTGACTCTTTAGTTTCGGATTTATTTATTACTAATACGTAATTTTTACCTGATTTTCTTAAAATATCATTAATTTCAAAATCTAGTTGGTTGATGGAAGAGGAAGAATCAACAAGAAATATCAAACCATCTGCGTCTGAAATAGCTTTTTGAGTTTCAGTTAGTATTAGTTGATCAAATTTCGAAGAAGGGTTTGTGATTCCTCCAGTATCAACAAGAATATAATTTGAATTATCAATTTTACAGCCCGAATAATTTCTATCTCTTGTTAAACCAGGATAATCTGCAATTAACGCGATATCCTCTCCAATAAGTTTGTTAAATAGAGATGATTTTCCTACGTTTGGTCTTCCGACTATTGCAATTAATGGGCCCATAAACAAAGTCTATATTCATTTAATTTTTAAAGTGGATATTTTTCCAGACTCGTCTAAAACATATAAAAAATTGTTAAATGCGTAGATCTCATAAATAGCTTGATTTGAAGGTCTGAATCTTCCTTCTATTTCTCCATTATTTAGATTTATCGCATGCAAATAGCCCTCATAGTCTCCAACAATCATATGGTCTTTGAATCTTTTTGGTGAAGACAATTTTCTGAGCTTAAAGTCATCTAGGCTCCATAGACTATTGCCTTTTATACCATCATAACTTTTGATTAGATCTTCGGAATCAACAATGTAAGTTTTATTTTTTGTGTGTAGTATGTCTTTGGTAGAGGACGCTGAACTCCTCCAAACTGTTCGGCCCTGAACTATTTCAACGGCTGACAAGTCTCCTTGAAAGGTAACGGCATATGCTAATCCATTTGGAGAAATAACTGGCATTGCTTCAACATCTATCATTCTTTCAATTTCAGAAACTCCATCAGACACAGTTACCGGTACTTCCCATTGAACAACGCCTGTTCGTGATTCAATTTTGACTAAATTTCCATTTCCAAAACCCACATATATGAATTTTTTATCAAATACAGGTTTGCTTGTTCCTCTGAGACTGAGCGGAGAAACTGTTGATTGGTATTCCCATTTAAAGTTTCCATCATTGAAATCAAGTGCAGTAATTTTTCCATTAGAACTTTGAACTGCAACTATCAAACCATTAGTTGAGGGACTTGATAAAACTTCGCCATTAACTCTTGATTCCCAAATTTTTTCTCCCGATTTGGCATTAAGTGAAATTATCTTTCCGTTTTCAGTTGCAAAAAAAATAGATTCAAACCCATATCCTAAGCCTGCAGAAATTTGATCATTAAAACTTTTTTCCCAAATTAAATCGCCAGTAAAGTCTAAGGCCGAAACTTCTCCTTGCTCTGTAAAAATAAAAATATTGTTTTGATTGAATGCTAAATCAACATCTCCTAAAGGAAAGTCACTGAGAATTTTTTTTGACCAGCTTTTCTCAAAGAAAACTTTTGATTGAATATCATTTAACTCAGCTGGCTTCTCCTCTTCTTTAGAGTCTGATTGACAAGAGATCATTAAAAAAGATAAAAATATAATTGATAAGTTCTTTAACATTTGAATCTAATTTTTGATAGTTGATAGCTTAATTTTAATTAGCTCTTTGTGAATTTCTGATGACGATATATCTAAGGCTATTTGATAATTTTTTTTCGCTTCTAAGACATTTGAGGACTCCATTTGAGCATCACCTAAAAACTCATACTTTAATTCATTAAAAAAATTAAAATCTTTACTTAGCAACTCTATGGCATCGTTTAGTTCATTTTGAGATATTAAAAGTAATGAATATTTCAATCTAGATAAGTCTCTTAGAACGCTAACCTCGTCTCCCCTTTTTTCTAATTCTAAGTTAACTTTTCTCAATTTATCCATTGATCCTTGAAGGTTATTTGAATTGTAGTTCAATTCAGAAATTTCAAGATTCATTAAAATTGAGTAGATCTGATCAGGATAGTTTTTATTTGTTTTTTCTTGAATTGAATTTAATTTATCAAAATCAATGTTTTCGTTATTTAAAAAGGTATTGAATTCATCAAAAAGAATAGAAGCTTCTTTAGAATTCTTTTCCTGAATATAGCCTTGATAATAAATCCAACCAAAAATTGATGAAAGCAATAGAAAGACAAAAATTATCTTTAAATAGTTTTCTCTAATCCAATCTAATGAAGTTTGTATAAAGCTATTTTGAGTTAATTCATTCATTTTTTTATTTTAAGAAAGAAATAAGTTCTTCTTCAGATAATTTTTCGTAATTTTGTTCTGAATCTAAATCTTTAATAGTATAAGTTGAAGATTCTACTTCTTCTCTTCCTAAAATGATTGCAAAATTAAAGTTATTTTTACTAGCTCTCTTCAGTTCTGATTTCAAATTTATATTCAAACCAGAAAACCTAACTGCTGTAGATGGGAAATTTAATCTAATTTTTTCAGATATTATATTTCCTTGTTTTAGAAAATTTCTATCTAGAACGATAACAGCTATTTGTCTTTGTAACGGGAATTTATATTTATCTTTGCAAGCAATAATTAGACGATCTATTCCAAGAGAAACTCCAACAGCCGGTGTTTGTCGACCGCCAAGTTTTTTAGCGAGGCTATCGTACCTTCCCCCTGCACAAAAAGTATTTTGACTTCCTAATGAATCAGATTTCCATTCAAAAACTGCATCATTATAATAATCAAGCCCTCTTACTAAATTTTCGTTTTCTCTGTATTCAATACCAAAATCATTTAAAAGATTTTTTAATAAATTAAAATTTGAAGTTGAATTTTTGGATCTAAATTCTGCAATTTTAGGTGCGTTCGATAATACTTCTTTTGTTTCAGTTGATTTAGAATCCAAAATTCTTAAAGGATTTTTTTCTAATCTATTTTGACTATCCTTATCAAGTTTACTTTTTAAAGGTTTAAGAAAGCTCTGAAGAGCTTTAGAAAAATTTTTTTGGTCTTCCTCAGAACCCAAAGAATTTATTTCCAGCCAGGAGTCATTGATTTTATATTTATTGATTATAGTTTCAATAATTTGAAATACTTCTAACTCTGCAGTCATGGATTCGATTCCAAATACTTCTGCGCTGAACTGAAAAAATTCTCTATTCCTTCCTTTTTGAGGTCTTTCATATCTATACATAGGACCTGAATAAAAAAGTCTTTGCGGGCCCTTGTCTAAGAGACCTTGACTTATAGCAACCCTCATACATCCTGCTGTTCCTTCTGGTCTCAAGGTTAAAGACTTTTCACTTTTACTTTTAAAAGTAAACATTTCTTTATTTACTATATCCGTTTCAGTACCAACAGATCTTTCAAATAAATTTGTATATTCAATAATAGGTAATCTAATTTCGGAATATGAAAAACTTTTCATTAATTTTTCAGAAAAATTAAGCACATGACTCCATTGATGAGTTTCTTCAATCGGAATATTATGCATTCCCCTTACTTTTTCGAGTTTGCTCATGCTTTCGTAATAATTTTTTTCTTTTCTCTTTTCAATTGATCTACTTTTTGTCTAACTGTTCTTTCTATATGATTGACAATCTCATCATTGTCTATCTTATGATCAGGAGAACCATCAATATAAATTAAACTTTTTGGAGAAGCTCCAGTTAAACCAACATGAGCAGCTTTAGACTCTCCTGGACCATTTACGTAACAACCTATCACTGCAACATCTATCGATTCTTTGATATCTTCTAATCTCAACTCTAATTCATTCATGGTCTTGATTACGTCAAAGTTTTGCCTTGAGCAACTAGGACATGCTATGAAATTTATACCTTTTTTTCTTAATCCTAATGATTTTAATATATCGAAACCTACCTTGATTTCATCTACAGGATCAGAAGCCAGTGATACTCTTATTGTGTCTCCGATTCCTTCTTTTAATAATTGCCCGATAGCTATTGACGATTTTACCGTGCCAGATCGCAATCCGCCTGCTTCAGTTAATCCTAAATGGAGAGGCTGAGAAATTTCTTTTGAAATTAATCTATAACTTTCAGTCATCATAAAAACGTCTGACGCTTTGATACTTAATTTAAAATTATCAAAATTGAGTTTTTGTAATATTTCTACATGAGCCATTGCAGATTCGACTAATGCTTCAGGACACGGTTCTCCATATTTTTTTTGTAATTTTTTCTCTAGTGATCCAGCATTCACCCCAATTCTAATTGGAATTCCATTTGCTTCAGCACAGTTAACAACTTCCTTTACTTTTTGCTTGGAGCCTATATTTCCAGGATTAATTCGTAAGCAATCTGCACCTTTTTCCGCCACTTTTAATGCTATTTTATAATCAAAATGGATATCCGCGACTAAAGGAACATTCACCATTTTTTTTATTTGAGCAAAAGCATCAACGGATTCTAGACTCGGCGTAGAAATTCTTACTATATCGGCACCAGCATTTTGAAGTTCTTTTATTTGAGTGACGGTCGCTTTAACATCTTCAGTATTTGTATTGGTCATACTTTGAACTGAAATGGGAGAATCCCCTCCAACAGAAACGCTACCGACTTTTATTAAAGACGATTTTCTTCTTTTAATTTTATTATTGATCTTCAATTTAAAAACTCTACTTTATTTCGAAATAACTATAATTAGCATCTTTTTTAGAAATTCTAGAGATATTAATTATCTTATTGTTGATAAATATTTTTGTTGCCTCAGGATTTCCTATTTTAAAGATTAATGGCCTATAACCCAAGACTTCTCGCTCTTCATTTTGCATCAACTCATAAATTAAATTTTTATCATTTTCTTCTTCAATTATTATCCAGCTTTCTTCAGAGACAACTATTTTTATTCTCTCCGGTTCTATTTTTAATGGTTTCTCTAAGACATTATCAATTTCTTCTAAATCCAGTATTAATGGATTTTCTAGGGGAAATTTTTCTTTTTGACTTTCTAATGCAATTTCTTCTTTTTTTGTTTCAATTTCTGTGGCTTTTGAAAATTCTTTTTCATCGTAAAAGCTTTCAGTTTCTCGAATATTTATTGTCAATATAAGACTAAACACAGACAAAATAAATATACTAGGTACAAGATAAGGAAAGTTAATTAAAAAACTAAAATATTCATTTTTTTCTTGTTTTTTATCCTCATCTTTTTCATCAAAATTTAATTCTGAAATAGAGCTTTTGTATTCTTGAAGACATTCACTTGGATTAATGCCTAAAAACGAAAAATATTTTTTTATATGAAATTCAGAATAAATTTTTGCGGGAAGAGAACTAAAATCTCGATTTTCTAAAGCTATTAAAAAACTAATTGGTATTTTTGTTAAATCAGAACATTGTTCCAATGTAAGTCCTTTGGAAGATCTCACATTTTTTAATTGAGATTCCCATTCTGAATTCATTTTTTTATAAAATCTTGTTCATTATATTGATTTCTCTCGCTGCAGACTCTGGAGAATCAGATCCGTGAACAGCATTTTTAGATAGAGATTCAGCAAATAGTTTTCTTAGGGTACCTTCTTCGGCTTCTTCTGGGTTAGTAGAGCCCATCAAAGACCTGTAGGATCTTATTGCGTCTTGCCCTTCAAGAATTTGGACAACAACTTCGCCTGAAATAATAAATTCAACTAATTCTTTAAAGAATGATTTATGAGCATGCTCCTTATAAAAATCACTTGCTAATTCTTCTGTTAATAAAGTTTTTTTAGATCGAATAATTTTTAAACCTGAAGAAATAATTTTTTCATTAATCTTATCTTCGAAACCGTTTTTAACGGCGTCTGGTTTGATGATACATAATGTTGTCTCCATTTTCTTCTCCGAAAAAACTAATCTAATTCTTCAATCCACAGAGCTTGAATTGCCTCTAAAATTCTTTCTCCGCATCGTTCTTGATCGTCTTCAAATTCATCTAGGGTGCACACCATATTCATAAGGTCGGTAAAAAGCAAGGTCTTTGGGTCTTGATTTGGATAAGCATCTATCAAGGCGTCAACAATTTCATATGTATCTGTCCATTTCATAATTAGTGAGGATTTTCCGATACCATGTTGATATTATACTTTGGTATTTCTATCTCCAAATCGTCTTCATCAAGAATTATCTGACAGCTTAGTCTCGATCTTTGCTCTAATCCCCAAGCTTTATCTAATAAATCTTCTTCTTCTTCAGACGCTTCATTTAATTTCTCAAACCCACTTGTAACTATTACGTGACAAGTTGTGCAAGCACAAGATAATTCACAAGCATGTTCAATATTTATTTTATTATCAAGCATGGCTTCGCAAAGTGAAGAACCTTTTTCAGCCTCAATTTCTGCTCCTTTCGGGCAAATTTCTGAGTGTGGTTTAATTATTATTTTTGGCATTAGATGCTAAAGCTTTCGCCGCATCCACATTGGGCAGAAACATTAGGATTAATAAACGAGAGGTTAGAATTAACACCTTCTTTAATATAATCTATTGTTGTCCCATTCAAAAAAGTGAAACTTTTTTCATCTATTAAAACTTTAAAATCTTCAAAATTAAATTCTAAATCATCGTTATTGATACTTTCAGAAAATTCAAGGAAATAAGCATACCCAGAACAACCGGAATCTCTTATTCCAATTCTGATATTTTGGTTTTCTTTGTTGCGAAGCAAAGAAGAAAAATGCCTTATAGCAGATTGAGTTAAATCAAAGTGATTATTGGTTGTGTTTTCGGATATCGTCATTACTTTCAAAGTCATTTATTGCTTTCTTGATAGCTTCCTCAGCAAGAACACTACAATGAATTTTTATTGGAGGAAGTTCTAAAATATCAACAATTTCTTGGTTACAAATTTCTTTAGCTTCTTCTATAGTTTTTCCTTTGAGCATGTCAATGAGCTGCCCGCTAGAAGCAATGGCTGATCCACATCCATAGGTTTTGAACTTTGCATCAACGATTTTTTTTACACCGTCTACTTCGTCACATTTGATCTGAAGTTTCATGACATCTCCGCAAGCAGGAGCGCCTACAATCCCGGTTCCTACTTTATCAAAATCTGCATCGCCTGGTTTCCATCTTCCAACGCTTGCAGCCTCTGGATCTTTTAAAGTTTTTTCAAACTTATCTACAACTTTATTTGAATATGCCATTTATATTACCCCTTAATATTAGCTAGCCCACTCTATTTTACTTAAATCAACGCCATCAAGATACATTTCCCATAGGGGAGATATTTCTCTCAGCTGTTGAACTGAAGTTTTTACTAAATCTACAGTGAAATCAACATCTTCTTCTTTTGTAAAGCGACCAAAAGAAAATCTAATCGAACTGTGCGCTAATTCATCAGGACGCCCTAAAGCTCTTAAAACGTAAGAGGGCTCTAAACTAGCAGAAGTACATGCTGATCCAGAGGATACAGCAATATTCTTCAACGCCATTATGAGAGACTCGCCTTCAACATAATTGAAAGATAAATTAAAAATACCTGGATAACCATTTTCTAAATCGCCATTAACATAAATTTCTTCCATATCTTTTAAGCCATCGTATAACTTAGTCTTAAACGAATTTATTTTTTTAAAATCAGAATCTATTTCTTGTTTAGCAACTTTGAAAGCCTCTCCTAATCCTACTATTTGATGAGTTGGCAAAGTTCCTGCTCTAATGCCTCTTTCTTGCCCGCCGCCATGAAATAAAGCTTGGAGTCTAACTCTAGGTTTTCTTCTTATGTATAGAGCTCCAATACCTTTAGGCCCATAGATTTTATGAGCTGAAAAAGACATCAAATCTATGCAAGAATCTTCTAAATTAATAGGTATCTTACCAGCGCTTTGTGCTGCATCTACATGGAACAAAATACCCTTATCTCTAGTTATTTCACTTATTTTTTCAATATCATTAATGACACCTATTTCATTATTGATATGCATTAAAGAAACCAATGTTGTGTCATCTCTTAAAGCTCCTTTTACTATCTCAGGAGAAATAGAACCGTGTTCATCTACGTCTAAATAAGTGACCTCAAAACCTTCTTTTTCAAGTTGTCTGCATGTATCTAGGACAGCTTTGTGTTCTATTTTAGAAGTAACAATATGTTTACCCTTATTTTTATAGAAATACGCAGCTCCCTTAATTGCAAGGTTATCTGATTCTGTTGCACCGGAAGTGAAGATAATTTCACGAGGATCACAAGAGACTAAATTAGCAACATTGAGTCTAGCTTCCTCAACAAGCTCTTCAGCCTTCCATCCAAAAGAATGAGATCTAGAACCAGCATTTCCAAAGTCTCCTTCGAAAGTAAGACAGTCCTGCATTTTTTCTACCACCCTTGGATCAACAGGGGTTGTAGAAGCATAGTCCAAATAAATAGGTTTCATAGAGTAATTATGTTGTCATAGAGAATAATTACAAGGTAAGGTACACCTAAAATAACTAAAAGTATATCCTTATCCATTTCAAAGAAGTAAGGTACAGTAGATATAAAGAAAAGTAAAGCAAATGATATGTTTTATTGGCTTCTAAAGCCCTATATATTAGGAAAAAACTTTACTTATAGCTTTTATGCCTATAAAATTGTTTTTTTATTTGCTTTAAATTGAATTAAAAAAAGGTACAAGTAACTCTACAAAAATAATGGAAGATAAAAAATATTTATACAAAAGGAACAATATTTGGTGGGTTAAAGTCGCTGTTCCTAAATCCCAAAGAGACAAGTTTGGTTATGACTTGAGACAAACTACGGGAAAATCTGACTTAAATGAAGCTAGGAGTGTAAGAAATCTCATAGTTGAATCATTGAAATCTAAATTTAGTGAAACTGAAAAATATGTTCCATTACCTTCAACTAAGTTTATGGAAAAAACTAATATTGATAATCCTCAATACTTTCATAAAGTCGTTGATTGTCAATATGCCTGCCCTGCTCACACGAATGTTCCAGAATATATTAGATTAATTGCTCAAAAAAAGTATACAGATGCCTATATGCTGAATTGGGAGTCAAACGTATTTCCAGGAATTCTTGGAAGAGTTTGCGATAGGCCTTGCGAGCCTGCTTGCAGAAGAGGTCGAACTCATGAAAAGTCAGTTGCAATTTGTAGGCTCAAAAGAGTCACTTACGACTATAAAGATGACGTAGAAAAATATATTCCTCAGTCGCCAAAAGTTAAAAATGGAAAAAGAATAGCTCTTATTGGAGCTGGGCCAGCTTCTCTTACTGTAGCCAGAGATCTATTACCATTGGGATACGAATGTACTATTTTTGAAAAAGATCATAAAGCTGGTGGTTTAATGAGAACAAATATTCCGTCTTTTAGACTTCCTGCTGATGTTCTAGACGAAGAAATTTATAGGATTATTAATATGGGAGCTGAATTAAAACTAAACTCCTATATAGAAAAATTGAAACCTGTTATAGATGAATATGACTCAGTATTCATTGGAACCGGAGCTCCTAAAGGTAAGGATTTAAAGCTTAAGGGAAGAGAGATCTCCTCGGAAAATATCCACATAGGAATAGATTGGTTAACAAGTATTGCTTTTGAGCACGTCAAAAAGATTGGAAAAAAAGTAATCGTGATTGGTGGTGGAAATACTGCAATGGATTGTTGTAGATCAGCTCTTAGATTAGGTGCTACTGATGTAAAAGTTACTGTTCGAAGTCCTTTTTCTCAAATGAAAGCATCGGAGTGGGAAATTGAAGAAACAATGGAGGAAGGAATCCCTATTTTAGATAATACTTCGCCAAAAGAATTTTTATTTGATGATAAGGGAAAACTCTGTGGTATGAAGTTTGAAAAAATGGAACAGGTTGAAGTTGATGGAAGAAAGAAAATGCAATCTACAGGCGAAGAGATAACTATTGAGTGTGATGATGTTCTCTTAGCAATAGGTCAAGAAAATGCTTTTCCTTGGATTGAAAAAGATATTGGAATTGAATTTGGTGAATGGGAAATGCCGGTAGTAGACAAATTAACAATGCAGTCTACTCATCCAAAAGTTTTTTTTGGTGGTGATTCAGCTTGGGGGCCAGAAAATATAATTTGGGCTGTCTCTCACGGTCATCAAGCCGCTATTTCTATTGATAACTTTTGTTCTGGTGTTAGCTTAAAAGAGAGACCAGCTCCTATTACTAATTTAGTTAGTCAAAAAATGGGGATTCACGAATGGTCTTATGATAATGATGTTTCACAAGAAAAAAGAATCTCTGTACCTCATGAAGAGTTATCTAAATCATTAAAAAATCTAAAAACTGAAGTTGAACTTGGTTTTGATGAAGAATTGGCTCTCGAGGAAGCTCAAAGATGTCTCAACTGTGACATGCAAACAGTTTTTGAAGATGATTTATGTATTGAGTGCGATGCTTGTGTAGATATTTGCCCTACAGATTGTATAAATTTCGTTGATAATGACGTGGAAGAAAAGGTGAGAGATAAATTAAGAGTGCCTGCTTTAAACTTAGATCAAAGTTTATACGTCTCTGGAAAACTTAAAACTGGAAGAAGAATGGTTAAAGATGAAGACATGTGCGTCCATTGTGGTCTTTGCGCTGAAAGATGCCCTACAGGTGCCTGGGATATAAAAAGAAATGCTTATAAAGAAAGTCATACTTTGACAAATAAAATTAAAGCTAAGGAAGTTGCATAATGCATGAAGTAAAATCAATAGAATCTATCCAGTCTACAAATGATTTTGTTATAAAGTTTGCAAATGTAAATGGTTCCGGTTCTGCTAGTGCTAATCAAATGTTTGCGAAAGCTATGTTTAGAATGGGAATTCCAGTAAGTCCAAAAAATATATTTCCATCTAACATTCAAGGATTGCCTACTTGGTTTGAGGTAAGAGTTAATGAAAAAGGTTATTTAGGAAGTAGAGGTGGAGTTGATATTGCTGTTGCAATGAATCCTCAAAGTTATTCTAAAGATGTTGATGAAATTTTACCTGGTGGTTACCTACTATATGATTCCACTTGGAAAAGAAACTTTAATAGGAAAGACATCACTGTTATTGAAATACCTCTTACTCAATTGTGTGTCGAAGCTTTTAAAAATCCTAAACAAAGACCTCTTTTTAAAAATATTGCATATGTAGGTGCTTTATCTGTCCTATTAGATATTGAATATGAAGTCCTTAAAAATATAATATCTGAACAATTTGTTAAAAAGCCTGCCTTAATAGAGCCAAATTTAAAAGCTTTAGACTTAGGCAGAAACTACGTGTTGGAAAACCTTCCCTACCCTTTAGGAATAACTGTTTCAAGAGCTGACAAATTGGAAGATAAAATTCTAATTTCTGGAAATGAAGCTGCTGGTCTCGGCGCTGTCTATGGAGGAGCCACTTTTTGCTCTTGGTATCCTATTACTCCTTCAACTTCTCTAGCTGAAGGATATGAAAAATATGCTAAAAAATTCAGGATAGAAAATAATACTGGCAAAAATCTTTATGCAAGTGTGCAAGCAGAAGATGAACTAGCTGCTATTGGAATGGCAATTGGAGCCAATTGGAATGGTGCAAGAGGTTTTACTGCAACAAGTGGACCAGGTATTTCTCTTATGAGTGAATTTCTTGGTTTGGCCTATTTTGCTGAAATACCGCTGGTTTTATTTAATGTTCAAAGAGGAGGCCCTTCTACAGGTATGCCAACTAGGACTCAACAATCAGATGTATTAGCTTGTGCTTACGCCTCTCATGGGGATACAAAGCATGTAGTTCTTTTTCCATCTGACCCAAAAGAATGTTTTGATTTTTCTGCCCAAGCATTTGATCTTGCAGATCAGCTTCAAACACCAATTTTTGTTGTGAGCGACTTAGACATGGGTATGAATGATTGGGTTTGCGATAAGTTTAAATGGGACGATGAATATAAATACAACAGAGGCAAAGTTTTAAACAAAGATGATTTAGATGAAATTGAAAATTTTGGAAGATATTTGGATGTAGATAATGATGGTATTTGCTATAGAACTTATCCAGGAACTCACCCTGAAAAAGGAGCATTTTTTACAAGAGGAACTTCTCATGATGAATATGCTAGATATACCGAAGATGGAGAAGTAAATGCTGCTACTTTGAGCAGACTCATGAAAAAATTTAGGACAGCCTCGGAGTTAGTTCCAGAGCCAGTTATAGAAATAAATGGGGAAGATAGCTGCGGAGTAATTTTTTACGGAAGCACCTCCCCTGCAGTTCATGAAGCAAAAGATATACTGAAAGAAAAAGAAATTAACATTGATTTGATGCAGATCAGATCTTTTCCTTTCAATCTAGATGTATGGGAATTTATAGCAAACCATGACCGTATTTATGTGGTTGAACAAAATAGAGATAGTCAAATGAGAACATTAATTATGGCAGAAGGAGGAATTTCACCTGAAATTTTAAGGCCTTTAGTTCACTTCACTGGAGATCCAATTCAAGCAAGCTACATAGTTAATAAGATTTCAGAGCGAGAAGTAAATTATAAATCTCATATTAATGCTAAAAAAAGATAAAGATGTCGTTTAAAAAACCTATCAATCATCATCCGAAACTTGAGACAAACAAGCTAGGACTTACTAGAAGAGACTACGAAGGAGCAGTTTCAACTCTTTGTGCAGGATGTGGTCATGATTCAATTAGCGCTGCCATCATCGAATCTTGTTTCAAACTAAATATAGAAGCTTATAAAGTTGCTAAATTATCAGGTATTGGTTGTTCTTCAAAAGCCCCTGCTTATTTTTTGGAACAATCTCATGGTTTTAATTCTGTTCATGGCCGAATGCCTTCTGTTGCAACTGGAGCAAATTGTGCAAACAGAGATCTAATGTATTTAGGTGTTTCTGGAGACGGAGATAGCGCATCAATTGGTTTAGGCCAATTTGTTCATGCTATTAGAAGGCAAGTTGACATGGTCTACTTTGTTGAAAACAACGGAACATATGGATTAACTAAAGGACAGTTTTCTGCAACTAATGACCTAGAATCAAAAAATAAATATGGTGAAGATAATTTATTCAAACCTATAGATTTAGCAACAATGGCAATTCAATTAGGTGCAACGTATGTTGCGAGAAGTTTTTCTGGAGATAGAGATCAACTTGTTCCTTTAATTATGGGAGCAATGCAACACAAAGGCTTCGCACTTTTAGACATTATCAGCCCTTGTGTAACTTTCAACAATCATGATTCATCTACAAAAAGCTATGACTATATTCGTGACCATAATGAGGCTGTTGGTAAGACTGACTTTGTTCCTTTGGGAGAGGAAATATCAACTTCATATAAAGAAGGATCTTCTACAGAAATAAGTTTGCATGATGGATCCAAACTTGCATTAGAAAAAACTGATGCAAATTTTGATCCCAGAGATGCCGGCAAAGCCCTTAATTTTATTAGAGAAAAAGAAGAAGAAGGAAAAGTCCTTACAGGTTTACTGTATATCAATGATCTTGCCAAAGATTTAAACGAAACATTGAATGTGACTCAAACTCCCTTAAGCCAACTTCAACAGGATGTTTTGTGTCCAGGAAGTGAAATTTTAGATGAAATAAATCAAAGCCTAAGTTAAATCGACGCCCAAGCGGTGAGCTATTTCTTGGTAAGACTCAACAACATCTCCTAAACCTAATCTAAATCTATCTTTATCAAGCTTCTTTTTAGTTTCTTTATCCCAAACTCTGCAACCGTCTGGCGTAAATTCATCACCGAGATAAATTTTATTTTCGGATTTTCCAAACTCTAACTTAAAGTCAACAAGAATAAGGTCTGCTGAATCAAAAAGTTTGACTAAAATATCATTGGTTTGAAGGGTCAATTTTTTCATTTCTTCTATATCCTCTTCATTAGCCCATCCAAAAGAAGTTATGTGGCAATCATTTATTAATGGATCTCCTAAGTCGTCGTCTTTATAAAAGAATTCAAATATTGGCGGATCCATTACAGAAGCTTCTTCAAGGCCTAATCTTTTGCATATACTTCCCGCTGCAAAGTTTCTTACGACACACTCAATGGGAAACATCTCAAGAGACATTACAATACTTTCATTGGGGGCAGACTCTTCTAAGTGATGATTTGCTACTCCTTCCTTTGAAAGGTGCTCCATAATAAAGCTATTGAACCTATTATTTACCGTTCCTTTGCCAGCAATTTGCTCAATTTTTTTTCCATCAAATGCTGAAGTATCATCTCTATACTCCATAATAAGTTTTGAAGCATCAGAGGTTGTATACAAAGCTTTTGCTTTGCCTGTTTTTAAAAGTTCTTTCCTTTCTAACATTTTAAGATAGTACCTGATTAATTTGAGAAATAATTTCTTGAATGAATTCTTTGTTTTGTTCTTCCATAGAAATAGAAATAATTGTCTCATTTTGAGCTATCTTTTCAACAAAGATTTGGATTTCTTTTGTGTCCCCTCTACCAAAAAAACCTTCCTCAGATTTAATTTCTGTAATGAAAATACCTTTCTCTCTATCAAAATCATTAACCTTGAATTCGGCAATACTCAGAGTTCTTTGCAAAGCAGACCAAGCTCTGGGAAAGCCAACCATAAGTCTTATTTTTGAAAATCCGTCTTTATCGATAAATACTTCAGTTTTATCAATTGAATTTAAATTTAAAGCTATCAGAGAGGTTCCAGTTACCGAACCCAATTCACTGAGGCCATTTAAAATTTTTGTTGAAATAGTTTTGACATATTCATCATCAGAATTTTTTTTCCATATATTTCCATCTAAAGCTTCATAAGAAATGAAAATTTCAGTACTAGCTCTTTGCAATCCACTTTCTATTTTAAAAACAAATCTAGTACTGTTGTTATCTCTGTTAATTTCCTTGGTAAAAATTTCTCCTGTTTTTGGATTAGCATTGGCAATGTTTAACTCTTTACTTTGATTTAAATATTCTTGAAGCATAGGCCAAGCTTTACTTGGCTCAAGACTTAAATAAATCCATCTGATTTCTCCTAATTTGTGAAGACGTAATTCATTATTTGATTCAGATGAAAAAAATTGTTTTGGCAAAGGGAGTTCATAAACTTTTTGGGGAGCAGCAACTAAAGTATCAGGAATAGGATATAAATCTATGGATTTAGATATATTTTGTCCCAATATTTTTTCTGCATTTTCATTATCTTTGGCAGATAGATATTTGTTGGATTTATTATTTTCAGGATTTGAGGCACATGAAGCTAACATCAAAAAAAATATAGCCAATAATAATTTCATTATATTAAATTTAAGTTTTTAAGTTCTTTTTTTAAACTATCATGGAATTTTGAATCCAAAATAGTAAGGGGAAGACGAATACCTAATTCTATAAAACCCATTAAATACAGTGCATATTTTACAGGAATAGGATTGGACTCTACAAAAAGAATTTTATTTAAGGCATTAATTTTTTCGTCTATTTTTTTCCCTGCTTCGTTTTTATCCATAGCAAGACGAGTCATTTCTGAAATCATATTTGGAACTATATTTGAGGAAACTGAGATTGTCCCATGACCTCCTCTCACAAGGAACTCGTAAGAAGTGGCATCGTCTCCAGAATATAAAAAGAATTTTTCATCTTTTATTTCTTCGCTGCATAATTTTTTTATGTCTTCTAAATTGTTCATTTCGCCTGTAGCGTCTTTTATACCTATTATATTTTCATGAAGAGATAGTCGATGGGTTGTTTCGGCTTCTATGAAACATGCTGTTCGAGAAGGAACGTTATAAAGAATTTGAGGAATTTGAATCTCGTCAGCAATTTTTTTGTGATGCAGATAAAGTCCTTCTTGAGTTGGCTTATTGTAATAAGGAGATACTAAAAGAGCAGCATCAGCTCCTGCGTCTTTTGCAGATTTTGTTAACTCTAAGGCTTCAATTGTTGAATTTGCTCCTGTTCCTGCAATAACTTTAATTCTTCCATTTACATATTTAACAAAATATTCAATTAAACTAATATGTTCTTCAAAATCTATTGTTGCCGATTCACCTGTTGTGCCAACTGCCACAATTGCTGAAATAGAGTTTTCTATCTGAAAATCAATAAGATTGTTTAAAGATTCATAATCTACTGTTCCATCCTCGAACATAGGAGTGGCAATTGCTGTCATAGCACCTGTCAATTTCATCTAAGTATAAAGTTTAATTTTCTTACAAAATTTTATACTATTTGTTTATAAATAGATAAAAGGATTAATAATATGAGCGTTAAAATAAATACAAAGGTTAAAAAATTTAAAGTTTCTGCTACCAATGAATTAGAAATTGATTCAACTGACTTGATTGGTAAAAGTTATGTTATTTATTTCTATCCTAAGGACAATACTCCTGGCTGCACTCAAGAAGGTGAGGATTTCAGAGATCTTTATAAAGAATTTAAGAAATTAAAAACTGAAATTTATGGTGTCTCAAGAGATAGCTTAAAATCTCATGAGGGATTTAAAGAGAAATACAAATATCCGTTTGAGTTGATATCTGATACAGAAGAAAAATTATGTAATTTATTTGATGTAATCAAAGAAAAAAATATGTACGGTAAAAAGTACATGGGAATAGAAAGAAGTACTTTTCTAATAAATAAAGAAGGAAAATTATCTGCCGAATGGAGAAAGGTAAAGGTAAACGGTCATGCTGCAGAAGTTTTAGAAGAGGTTAAAAAAATTAGCTAGCTAATTCTTTTTTAGGCCAAACTTTAAATACTGCCCTAATAAGAGTTGCAATAGGCACAGCTAATAAAAGCCCCCAAAAACCCCAAATTCCGCCAAAAACTAATATTGCAAGAATAATTAATACCGGATGGAGATTTACTTCGTTGCCCATTAATAAAGGAAACAAAACATTGCCATCTAATATTTGTATTAACAAATATACGAATAAGAAAATAAAAAATGGGGTATCAAGTCCCCATTGAAATAGCCCAATTGCTACTACTGGAATAGTAACCAAAATTGCTCCAAAAAGAGGTATCAAAACTGACATACCAACAAGAATTCCTAAAATGACGGAGTAATTAACGCCTAATATTAAAAAAGCTAAAGTTGTTACGGAGCCTACTATGATCATTTCTAGCGCCTTACCTCGAACATAACCAAATAATTGGATATTCAAATCACTCCAAATTTGAGACAGCAAGATTCTTTTGTTCGGTAAAAAATATGTAACGTAACTGAGCATTTCGCTTTTATCTTTGAGAAAGAAAAAAACAAGAATTGGAGTCAATATTAGAAATATTAAAGCATTCATTATTGCTGAAAACCCTGTATTAAGTTGAATTAAAACTTGTTCGGCTATTGATGGAATAAAAGACGTTGAACTAGCGAAAATTTCTTCCACCTGTTCTGTAGTAAAAAAATTAGGATATCGTATTATTAAATTGTCAAATAAGTTTTGAACAAAAGCTACAATTGCTGGGAGCTCATTTATTAAAGATGCAATTTGACCAGTAACATAAGGCAGACTCACTAAGACAATCAAGTAAAAAACTAAAAAGATTGTAAAAGAAAAATAGAAAGCTGTTTTCTTTGAATAATTTTTTCTTTCAAAGAAATTCATAACTCCGTTAAGCAAATAAGCTATCAAGATGCTCACAAAAATTGGAGTAATTGTAGACCCAATAAAGTACAGTAAAATTCCTGCAATTATTAACAAAAAAAGAGCAGCAAATTGCTCTTCTTCATAAAAATAATTTCTGAAAAAACCTTTTAAATAATCAAACATAAAAGAATAATTTTTTTATAATATCTATCATTTTATATGAAAAAATATCTATTTTTGATTTTATTCTCTTTATTTGGGGTTTTTGCTAACTCACAAAGCAATGATACTTTACCCTCATTAGGAGATGCGTCATCGGGTTCTATATCTTTAGCCGGAGAATATGATTTAGGAAGATTATGGTTATCTTTATTTAGAAGTTCCGCTAAAGAATATGATGATCCTATAGCAAAAAGCTATGTAAAAGACTTTATGTATAGAATTTCTGAGACTAGTGAAGTTAGAGATAGAAGATATGAATTTATTATTTTAGATGATGCTTCAATAAATGCTTTTGCTGCTCCAGGTGGAATAATAGGAATAAATACTGGTATGTTCATAAAAACAGAAACTGAGGGGCAGTTTGCTTCAGTCATGTGTCATGAATTGGCGCACTTAAGTCAAAGACATTATGCAAGATCTCAACAGAACAATAATCCACTAACAAATGCGTTGATACTTCTGGGAAGCGTTGCAACAGCTGTCGTTACGGCAAATCCTCAAGCAATTCTTATTGCTCCTGCTTTGATTCAGCAGCTGGCAACAAATTACACTCGAGAAAATGAAAGAGAGGCTGATAGAATAGGTTTTAGAAATCTCGTAAATGCAGGCTTTGATCCGAGATCACAATCACAAATGTTTCAGATTCTTCAAAAATCTCAAAGTGGAATAAATGAAGAATATTCATATCTCTTCACTCACCCAATTCCAAAAGAAAGAATAACCGATGCAAGAATTAGAGAAGAAAATATCGATAATCAGTCAAATTATAGAAATTCGTTGGAATTTTATTTAGTCAAAGCTAGAGCTGAAGTTGCTAATTCAAAAAATTTAAGTTCTCTAAAAGAATTTTATCTATCAAAACAAAAAAATAATGACAATAAAATTAAGCTTTATAAAAAATATGGATTATCTTTGGTTCTTAAAGAACAGAAAAAATACGAAGAATCATTTAAAGCTGCAAGAGAATTACTAAAAGAAATTCCATCAAATCTAATTTTTCAAACAAATATTTTAGAAATCCATTTAGCTGAAGGAAATTCTTTAGAGGCTATCTCTGTAGGAGAAAAACTTTTAAATGTAAATTCAAATAATTTCTCAATTTCTTACTACCTTGCTAAGGCATACATCTTAGACAACAACCCAGAAAAAGCTGAAGAAATTTTAATTAATTTATCCAAAGAAAATCCTAGAGATCCAACTGTCTGGTATGAGTTGGCGGAGGCTCAGGGTTTGGCAGGAAATATTATTGGCCTTCATAGATCTAGGGCTGAATATTTTATTCTTACTGGAAGATATGATTCAGCAATATTTCAATTAAGAGAGGGATTAAAGTTATCTAAAAATTTTTTTGAAATCAGAGAAAGTATTATCAATAAGCTAGAACAAATTTATAAGACTAAAAGAGCGTTAAAGGATTTGACTTAAATTTATTTGGGTAAATTTAATTTTTTATTTCCAGCTAGCAAGTGAATATGGAGATGAAATACTGTTTGTCCTGCTTTTTCTCCATTATTAATTACGATATTAAAAGCATCTTCAACATTAAATTTTCTAGACATATTTCCTGCTACTAACATTAAATGACCTAGAAGATTTAAATCTTTCTCCTGAGCATCAGAAAGCTTTGATAATGGTTTTTTTGGAATTATTAGTAAATGAAGTGGAGCTTGAGGATTAATATCGTTAATAACAATACATAAATCATCTTCGTAAATAAATTCCGAAGGTATTTCCTTTTCAATTATCTTTTGAAAAATTGTTTTACTAGCCATTATAAAAAATCTTAAAACCTAAATATGTTGAAAACAAGCATAAAAATAATGTGAGAGAGATATAAACAAAAAAAGTTAAAAAACTTTCGTTGTTGTAAAACACTAAAGCTTCCTTAGTGAAGGCTGAAAATGTAGTAAAAGACCCCAAAAAACCTATAGCAATAAAATTATTTATAAATAATGTATTTCCTTCTTCTTGGTTAGAAATAAAATAACCAATTAAAAAACATCCTAATAGATTAACTAAAATTGTGCCTAAAGGAATACTAAATAATATAAATTGCGAGAAGTAACTTGAGAAGTAATATCGGAGAGATGCTCCTAAAGCCCCACCAAGTCCTATAAAAAAATAAGTCATTTTAAATTGGTGGGTCGTATAGGATTCGAACCTATGACCAATTGATTAAAAGCCAACTGCTCTACCAACTGAGCTAACGACCCAATTTAAGAAATTATATCAAATCAACTTTTAAATTTGAGTAATTCTTGTTCTGATAAAATAGACGAACCTGATTCAGGATAATTAAGTATTACTCGCTCAAAAAAAGCAATAGCCTCATCATTTTTTTCTAACTTTATAGATATTAGACCTAACTTATAAAGTGAAACAGGAACTCTCTCATGTTCAGGAAAATTATTTATAAGTGAAAAATATGTCTCATAAGCATCTTCATTCATTTCTTGAAGAAAATATATTTCGGCTAGCCAGAAATAGGAATCTACTAAATAAGCTCCCTTTGGATATGATAAAATGAGAAATCTTAGATTTTCAGCTGCCTCAGAATATCTGGAATTGTCTATTAGCTTTAAAGTATTGGACCACAAAGTAAATTCTTCTTCTTCGCCATCCTTTTCGATTAATTCAGCCAAAGGATTATTTAATTCAATTATTTCTTCAGCCTCTTCTTCTTCTTTTGATAACAGAATTACTGCTTCCAGATCATGGATTCTCTTATCTAAATCAACATATCTCGCCTGATTTGATTCATCTAATTTTTGAACTTCAAAGGTATTTGAATCTATTTGATTGGATAGTCTAGCTAATTCATTTTCTAAATTTTCAATTTTTTCTAAGATTAAATCCAAAGAGTCATTATTTGTCTGTGCATTTAAAGTCGCAGCAACAAATAAAAATAAAAAAATAAAATTTTTCATAAGACTTTGGATATTAAAATAAAGATATCTCTACCCTTCTATTTTTTTTCCAAGCATTTTCATTTGAATTGATGTCTATTGGTTTCTCTTCTCCATAGGAAATTACTTTAATTTTAGAGGAAGAAACCCCTTTGATAATTAAATAATTTTTAACTTCTATTGCCCTTTTTTCTCCGAGAGCAAGGTTATATTCCCTTGTTCCTCTTTCGTCGCAATGACCTTCCAATCTAATTGCTTTAGCATTTTTTGCAAATTCAACATACTCGGAAATAAGATCCTTCGAATCAGAACTTAATGAAGCTTTGTCAAATTCAAAATATATTAAATCATCTAAGTTAGTATCAATTTTATCGACGGATTCATACTTATCACTTTCAGCAGAAGAATAATTAGTTGATGTTACCAAGTCTGAAACTTGAGTTGCGCATCCAATTACTAATGGAAATATGCTTAATATGACGATTTTATTAAATGTTTTCATGAAGGCTCCTTTCTTGGTGAATTATAAATTAAATTAATACCTTTTATTTTGACAAATATGTTAATTATTAGTTCATGAAAGGTGACCAAGCAGGCTCTCTAACAGATCCAAATTTAACTGGTAAAGTGAACTTTGATTTTCCGTCTAAAGTAAGGCCAGCTAAGTAACCCTGTGAATTATTTTTTGTAGCATAAATTATTATATTTCCATTAGGAGAAATTGTTGGAGATTCATCTAAAGTAGTTTTAGAAATAGTATTTATGAATCTACTTCTAAGCTTTTTTGTTCCAATATGAAAAACTCCATTATTTCCATGGACAAGCACAATATCTTTCCCGTCAGGGAAGTAACTTGCTCTAGCATTATAATCACCATCCAAGGTAACCCTTTTTATTCTATTTGAAGAAACAGTTAATTCATAAATTTGTGGAGAGCCCGATCTATTTGAAGTAAAAAGTAATTTCTTGCTATTTGGAGACCAAGCAGGTTCTGTATCAATTCCATAGTGAGTTGTGTGCCTTGAGATCTTTTTATTCCTGAGATTATAAATATAAATATCAGGATTGCCGGAAGACGACATAACAAATGCTAGTTTTTTATTATCTGGCGACCAAACTGGAGCGCTATTACTTAAGCCTAGTGTTTTGATTGACTCTCTCTTACCAGAAAATAGATCTTGCATATAAATTTCTGGATAACCTTTTTCAAAAGAAACATATGCTAATTTTTTTAAGTCTGACGACCAAGAAGGTGACATTAAAGGTGCGGAAGACTCAAATAAAACTTCTTCATCAGTTCCGTCTATATCAGAAATACAAATTTTATACTCCTCTCTTGATGGGTTGAGAATGTATGCAATTTTTGTATCAAACACTCCATTTAAGCCTGTAATTGATTTATAAACACGATTACTAATAACTTTAGAAATTTTTTCTTTTTCTGAATAATTCCCTGAAACATCTCCTCTTAAAATTAATTTATTTAAAGATATATTGAAAACAAAATATTCAATATTGATAAATTCGGAATTTTCCTCTTGAAAGTTTCCTATGACTACATAATCCACATTAAGAATATTCCAATCTCTATAAAAAAAATTTTCCTCTTTGCTTGGAAAAGATAGCATTTCATTTTTTGGTAAAGCCTTAAATTCTCCAAACAAAGTTAAGTTATCCTGAATAAGCATGGAAATTGACTCACCTATTTTCATGTTAGATTTAAAAGGCACTATTGCAATTTTAGGTAAATCTTTAGAGCCCTGTGAAATTTCAATTTTTAATTTAGCTTCAATTGATAGAGCAAGAAAAGTTAAAAAAATAAGAAAGATTTTCATTTTATTGGTTCTTTGATTTAAAAACTAAATTAAAAGATCTAAAGTTTCTCTCAAAATACTTTCTCTCCAAGCCTATTACTTCTGTTATAAAATAAATTTTAGATAATGCCGCCAAAGCTGAGTCGTCAAATACTTTTTCACCACTTGAAGAAATTAAATCAAAGCTCAATATTTCACCGGATGGAGCTAAATTAATAACAAACTCTGCTTGTATATTTTTGTTTATAAGAGAAGGTTTTTTCCAAATTGAATTAATTCTTTCTTGAATCAAGGCTATTCTTATTTGAACCTCCCTTTTTTCATTAAGAAATTTAGTTTCAGCAATTTGGTCTTCCAAATTTTTTCTTGTGTCAAAATCAAATTTTTTTTTGTCAATAGTCTTTAATTCATCAATTAATTCCTTTTTTTGAATATTATTTTCTAATAATTCATTCTTAATATTATTTATTTTTTTTGGAATATTTTCGATATCTATTGGTAAATTAACAAATTCAACTGGTATGGTTTTTATCCTATCTTGTTGGGGAGCAAAAATTGAAAAATCTGTAATAAGAATGGCGAACAATAACAAATGAAGGAAAATAGAATTTAAAAGACCAATAAAAGAATTAGTCATCAACAGGCTCTGTAATGAAATTTATTGAATCAGGTTTTAGCTCTTGCAAGAGAGACATTAATTTAGCTACTTCTCCGAAAATTACTCCTTTATCTGCTCTTACATAAATCTCTATAGAATCGTTATTTTTTAATATTTTTAAAAGTTCTTCTTTTAATTCAACTATAGAAAAAGCTTTATTTTTTGAAGATTCAAAGTCTATAAAAAAATCACCGATGGAGCTTATAGAAATTGTTACATTTTCTAAATTTGCTTTTTCAATTGGCTGAGATTCAACTTCAGGAAGGTCAACATCTATTCCCTGAATCATAAAAGGAGCTGTCACCATAAAAATTACCAAAAGTACTAACATTACATCAACATAAGGAATAACATTAATTTCTGTAAGATATCTTCTTTTTTTTGAAGAAAGCATTTTAAGTATCTTTTTTTGAAAGAACGATTAAAAACTCTTCACTAAAATTAGAATAATTTTTTAAAATCTTATCGATGTTCGAAACATTCCAGTTATAAGATATTAGTGCCGGTATCGCAGTAAATAAACCCAAAGCTGTTGCAACGAGAGCCTCTGAGATCCCAGGAGCTACAACTGTAATTGAAACTTGTGTTAACTGAGACAAGCCTCCGAAAGCATTCATAATGCCCCATACCGTCCCAAATAAGCCAATAAAGGGGCTCACTGAAGCAACTGTAGACAAGAAAGAAAGTTTATTTTCTAGTTGTTCTTCATGACGAGAAATCGTTATTTCCAAAACTTTTTTGGAATCTTCTAAAGAATTTGATTTTTGATATTCGTCAAAGCCAACAAAAAATATTTGTTCTAATCCAATTTTATTTTCTTTTTTAGAGATATTTAAAAATAGAGAATCTAGTTTATTTTGAGACCAAAAAAATTTTTCAAAAGAAAAAATATCTTTTTTTGCTCTGTTAAGCGTCGTCCAACGTTCAAATATAATCCACCATGAACTCAAAGAAGCTAGAATCAGAATTATCATAACAACTTGAACAACGATGCTGGCTTGTAAAAATAAAGAAAAAATATCTAGTTCAAATGAATTCAACTTATCTCCTTAGTCATATTTTTTAAAAGCTTTTCAGGTACAAGCATGGGTTTTTTCGATGCAGAATTAATCGAACCACAAAATACCTCTGCTTCGCAAATTTTTTCCAAGTTAGAGTTATAAATAGTTTGTAAAAAATTAAAACTTACTTTTTTTACTTTACTCAAACGAGTTTCAATTTTTATCAATTCATCTAAATTTACTGGCTTAAGATATTCGATAATTACTTTTCTAACAATAAATATTACTCCGATATCCATTAATTCTTTTTGTTCATACCCTAATAATCTTAAATATTCTGTTCGAGCTCGCTCACAAAATTTAAGATAATTTGCGTAATACACTACACCTTGCGCGTCTGTATCTTCGTAATAAACTCTGTACTCTATTGAATGCATAAATTATTTTTGATGAGATTCTATATCTTCACTATAAAGAGCTTTTAAAATAAAAATAAAATCACTCCAAGATAAATCGCATGTGTGATTATTATTTTTTTCTAAGTTAGTGTTAATGGTATGAAGAGGCACCCTCACCTTTATAGGCCTATTGTTAAATTTATAAATTAAAGCGGGCAATCCTTTATCTTTTGTGGAATCTAAAACCTGCGACCACCATTTTTCTACAGGTTCATTTCCTTGACCATAACGTTTACATTCTAAATACCAATTTCCAAGAATTAAATCTGGAAGAAATTTTTCTCTTGTTTGTTCTAATATTCTCTTGAGTGGTATTGTTAAATTTAATTCTTTATTGAGGGAATTTGCTATTTCTCTTTCAAATGCAGCTCCCTTATTTCTAGAATTAGTCATATTTATTTAAAAATCTTCTGAAAATTCAGCATTTGAATGAACATTTTGTACATCGTCAAGATCGTCTAAATTTTCTAAGAGTTTAATTACTTTTTCAGAAGTATCGCCATCTAATTCAACATTTATAGAAGCATTCATTACAACTTCACTTTCCTCTATTTCTATTGTTTGAGAATCTAATGCCTCTTTTACAGCGGGTAAATTTTCAACATCCATATTTATTAATATTTTTCCGTCTTCTAAAGGTTCTAAATCTTCTATTCCAGAAGGTATTAGAAGATCCAACAATTTATCTTCATCTGATTCTTTAGCAATGATTTGTCCTATTTTTTTAAATAAATATGATACCGATCCATCCGTCCCTAAACTTCCTCCAGCTTTTGAAAAAGCATGTCTTACCTCTGCAACCGTTCTATTTCTATTGTCAGTCATAGTCTCTACTAAAATAGCCACTCCACCAGGACCGTAACCTTCATATAAAACTTCTTCTAAATTTTCAGATTCAGTATCTCCAGCTCCTCTAGATACAGCTCTTTCTATGGTGTCTTTAGGCATATTTGATCTAAACGCTCTATCTAAAGCTAGTCTTAATCTTGGATTGTCCGCAGCATCTGGGCCACCTAGTCTTGCAGCAACAGTTATCTCTCTGATTAATTTCGAAAAGACTTTTTGTCGTTTTTCATCCTGTCTTCCCTTTTGATGCTTAATATTTGCCCACTTAGAATGTCCAGCCATATTTAATCCTTAGTTTGTATGGTGCTTTTAATTGCTAATTCTTTAAGCTCGTCATCAGAAATATTACTTGGGGCATCAGTCATAAGACAATATGCAGATTGTGTTTTTGGAAAGGCAATAACATCTCTAATAGAGTCTTTATTGCAGATCAACATCACCAATCTATCTAGCCCAAATGCTATCCCTCCATGCGGTGGACAGCCATAATCTAAAGCCTCAAGAAAAAATCCAAATTTCTCTTCTGCTGCTTCTTCTGAAATCCCTAAAATGGATAAAACTTTTCTCTGCTCTTCTGAATTATGTATACGCATTGAGCCACCACCTATTTCATATCCATTCAGAACAAGATCATAGGCATCTGCTATTGCCATCGCTGGATTTTTTTTCAGCATTTCTAAATCATCAGAAGTCCTTGTAAAGGGATGATGACTTGGAGAAAGTGATCCATCCTCAGCTTCATCAAAAACTGGAAAATCTTTAATCCAAAGAGGCGCCCACTTTTCTTTATCGATCAATTTAAGATCTTCACCTAGCTTTTCTCTTAACGCGCCCATAGATTCATTGACTATTTTTTTATGCCCGGCACCAAAAAAAACCGTTTCTCCTGATGAAATATCAAGTTTATTAGAAAGACTCTCTATTTCATTTTCAGATAAAAATTTAAGAATTGGAGATTGCAATCCTTCTTTCAAGTCATTCGCATCATTCACCTTTATGTAAGCTAAACCTTTAGCTCCGTAATTACCTACAAATTTTGTGTAATCATCGATCTGACTTCTAGATAAAGAGTTAGAAACTTTCAAGGATACCAAACGTGATTTTGCATCTTTTGCTGGATCGCCAAAGACCTTAAACTCAGAATCAGTAAATATATCTTTTACATCAATCAATTCAAGAGGATTTCTTAGATCAGGTTTATCTGATCCAAACTTTTTTATAGCCTCAGCATAAGTCATAACAGGAAAATCTTTTAACTCTACTTTTAAAACCTTTTTAAATACTTCTTTTATTAAATTTTCTCCAAGATTCATTACTTCTTCGGCTGAGGTAAAAGATGATTCGATATCTATTTGGGTAAATTCAGGTTGCCTGTCTTTTCTCGTGTCTTCGTCTCTAAAACATCTTACAATTTGAAAGTATTTACCAAATCCACTGATCATCAATAATTGTTTAAAAAGTTGAGGTGACTGAGGTAATGCATAAAAACTGCCTTGATTGACTCTGCTAGGAATTACAAAGTCCCTAGCACCTTCTGGAGTAGCCTTA
>Ga0207916_1000008_pt1 | contig 29295 bp, 31 predicted proteins | sample DeeseametaMP1141_FD_184194 | JGI IMG/M metagenome (GOLD analysis project Ga0207916, IMG submission 184194) | Marine microbial communities from the Deep Indian Ocean - MP1141 (SPAdes) | ecosystem: Environmental > Aquatic > Marine > Oceanic | place: South Indian Ocean | collected 2011-03-05 | reverse complement strand
AACTTTTTATTCGATCTTCGCGCCAGGCCCAAAATTGAGGGCAAACATATTGAATTGTTGAGATGTCTATCTTTTTTTTTAATTTTTTAGATATTCCAAGATTAAAGGAAGGACTGTCTATCCCGATAAAAATATCTGGTTTTTGAGACTCAAAAAAACTTATTAACTGCTTTCTTCTTTTCAATATGGTCTTTAATGAGAGTAAAGGATCTATGATTCCCATTTTTGAAATTTCGTTAATTGGAAACAAGGATTCTAGTCCATCTTGTTTCATCCTTTCTCCACCAATTCCTATAAATTCAATCTTGTCGTCATGAGCTTTAAGAGATCGCATTAAATCTGAGCCTAAAATATCACCTGATTCCTCTCCCGCTGATAAAGCTATTTTCATTGCTAGCTTACCTAACTATTCCTCTTTCAGAATTCTTTAAAGAATTAAGAAGAATTTTAATCTCAGGTAAGTGGCCAAAATTAGCTTCTATTTCTCTTTTTGAATTTTCTAATGTATTTTTTCTTAAATAAATAATTTTATAAGCTTCTTTAAGTGCGTGAGTACCCTCTTTATTAATATTGAGTCGAGAGATTCCAGTAACGTTAAGCCCTCTCGCTTTTGCGGTATTCCCGCTTACCCTGACAAAGGCTGGAATATCTTTCGACACTGCGCTTCCCATGGCAGAGAAGCTGTAAGCTCCAATATTACAAAACTGATGAACTAAACTAAAACCGCCTAAAATCGCTCCTCTTTCTAATTTGACGCAACCAGCAATTGATGAATTGTTTACCAACACAACATCGTCTTCTACTACACAATCATGAGCCACGTGTACATAAGCCATGAACAAGTTTCTTGAGCCAATCAGGGTTTTTGAGTTTTCTTGGATTGTGCCTCTATTTATTGTGACTCCTTCTCTAAAAATATTATCATCTCCAATTTCTAAAAAAGTTTTTTCTCCTTGATATTTTTTATCTTGTGGATCTCCTCCAATTGAAGCAAACGAAAAAACTTTATTATTTTTTCCTATAATTGTTGGGCCTTCTAGAACAGCATGAGAGCCTATATTTGAACCAGAATTAATTTCTACTTCAGGTCCAATAATCGCAAATGGACCTACGTTTACAGTGGTATCAAGTTTTGCTGATTTATGAACAATTGCAGATTTATGAATCATTATTTTGGTCTGTCTGCACACAAAATTGTAGCTGAGCAGACGAATTCATCTTCTACAGAGGCCTTACATTCAAATTTCCAAATTCCTCTTTTGTCTGAAATTTTTGTTGATTCTAAAATTAATTTATCTCCAGGTATTACAGGTCTTTTAAACCTTAAATTGTCTGCTCCGACAAAATAATACATTGAACCTTCATCCGGGGTTTTACTCATGGTTTTAAAACCCAATATGCCTGAAGCTTGAGCCATAGCCTCTAAAATTAAAACACCTGGAACCACACTCTTCTCAGGAAAGTGTCCTATGAAATAAGGCTCATTATTTGTTATGTTTTTATAAGCCTTTATATATTTATTCAACTCAATCTCGATTACCCTGTCTACGAGCAAAAAGGGATATCTATGGGGTAAATATTTTCTAATTTCTTCTATATCAATCATTTTTTCCTTAAAGTTACTGATTTTTTTAACCAATCTTTATGTTCCATTAAAATAGGCCCTCCTGAATAAGCTCCCTCATTTTTGACATTATTTGTCACAAATGTCATTGGATAGATAGTTACCTCATCTGTAATTTGAATATTATCCACTATCCCACACAGGCCACCAATCATGCAGTTATTACCTATCCTTACGCTTCCAGCTATTGAAGTATTTGCGCCTATGATAGTATTTTCTCCGATATGACAATTATGGGCTAGATGTATTTGGTTATCTAATTTTACTCCGTTACAAATTTCAGTAGCTCCAGAAGAAGCTTTATCAATTGTGCAGCCAGCACCAATTTCAACATTGTCGCCGATAATCACCTTTCCAGAATGAACAATCTTTTCCCATTTTTTTCCATTTTTTGCAAAGCCTAACCCATCCGAACCTATGACAGTGCCAGAATGGATAATGCAATTTTCTCCTATCACTGAATCTGGATAAAGCGAGACATTTGAGTGTATTTTAGAATTTTTTTTAACTATGGTTCCCGCCCCTATGTGAACTCCAGAGTTGATAAAAACACCTTCTTCTATTTGGACCCCTTTTTCTATAACGCTGTAAGGCCCGATATAAGAATTAGAATTAACTTTTGCACTTTCATGAATCTTAGAGAACTCATCTTTTAAGGAAGGTATAGAAATTTCAGGTTCAAATAATTGACTGCATTTAGCATAAACTAGATGCACCTGATCTGTATAAAGTTTGCTTCCGGAAAAATCAAAATCATCTTCTTTAGATAAAATAATCGCTCCTGCTTTTGTATTTTCTAAATCTTTTTTAAATTTTTTTGAATAGTAGAAGGACAATTCAGAGGATTTTGCATTCTTAAGATTATTTATTGAAGCGATTCTTTTTTCTCCATCTCCGTCTAAAGATAAATCTAAAAGTTCAGCAATTTCGCTAAGCTTGTATACTTTTTTGGACAAAACAAATAATTATTCTTTATTATTTGCCTGATTTAATAATTCAATTACCTCAGGCGTAATGTTTAATAAAGGATTAGCTTGGTCATAAGCTAACAAAGCTTGACTGTTAAATAACAAGGTAATTTTTTTTGCCACAATTAGATCATTTACAACTTTTTGTACACTAGGTCCTTGGTTGGCTTGAAGTTTTTGAACTACCTCATTTTCAAGAGTTTGCATCTTCTGTGTGAGAAACTGAATATCCTGATATAGCGATTGAGCTTTTTTTAATTTATCAGCTTGTTCTTCATCTGACATTGTGGATGCATCTTTATTAAGTTCCTCAGCTAACGCCAATCTATCTGAATCCTTAAGCTGAGCCTCTTCCATTAATTCTTTATAATCGTTTGATTCTCTTAATTCCTCAAAACTTGTTCTCGCGAGATCAGTGCCTAAAAATATAGCTTGATAGTCTATTACCGCTACGCCTTCAAGGTTTGCTATCGATGGAAGCGAAAAAAAAGAAAATAAAACTGAAGTTAAATAAATTGAAAAATTTCTCATGATGATCTCCCTAAGAGGATTTATATAAACGAAGTTTACCTTCTGAACGGGGTCTTTTTCCAGAAGAATTTTTAAAATTGATTTCCAATCTCAAATTGAAAAGTTTCAGTTTCATCTAAGACATCATCTCCAAAAACAGAAGAAATAGCGAAAGACATTGGTCCAAGAGCGGTAATCCAAGTTACGCCAAGACCTAGGGAGTATCTCAGTTCTGATAAATCAAATTCACTACAATTGGTTTCATATGATTTACAGCCATCACTAAATACGTTTCCAAAATCGAAGAATAACGAGCTTCTTACTGATCTGCTGTCTTCTAAAAAAGGAATAGGAAAAATTAAATCCATTCCTCCTTCAAACGAATAAGTTCCACCTGTTGGCCTGTTGTAATAGGAATAAAATCCTGAATATACTGCTCTGGGACCAAGAGAATTTTGTTCAAAACCTCTGACAGAATTTAAGCCTCCAGCATAAAAATTTTCGTATGGAGGCGGTGTTTCGGTGTCTCCATATGCAAAAAGTCCACCAACTTCAGTCCTGATTGAAAAAACAAAATCACTTGGCAAAGGTCTATAATATTTGAATCTATGAGATAACTTTCCATAAGTTAAAGAACTCCCAGGCACAGCAACTGAACCTGATAGAACATTTAAAGTTCCTGCAGTAGGAAATAAGCCTCTATTAAGAGAATTTCTTGACCAAGTGACTCCTAGAGTCAAAGATTCAAACTTTGAACCCTCAGTAGAAATGAAATCTAAAAGTTGTCTAGAAGATAGTGCGCTTGATGATAGATCTGTTTGATCAATTGAAGCGGACAAACTTAATTGTTCAATTTCATTAATGGGTAAAACAAATTGAACTGAACCACCAAAAGATTCTGTGTTGTAGGCAGAAATATTAAAATTTGAATAATCTGAAGATCTAATATAAGCGCCATAACCTAAACCAACACCATCCACGTTAAAATAAGGATCAAAAAAATTAAAAGACACATCGGTTTGCCAATCACTATAATTAAGTCCGACCCCAATACTATTTCCAGTTCCAAAAGCATTACTCTCTGAATAATTTGCTCCTATACTGAACCCGTAGGCGCCATAACCTAAACTTCCCGCAATAGAGCCAGAAAATTCCTCTTCGACGTTGAACTCTACGTCTACTTTGTCTTTTTCTCCTGGAACAGGAATTGTTTCAAAATTTACTTCTTTAAAAAAACCTAACCTATCTAACCTCAACTTAGAGCGTTCAAGAAGTGAGTTTGAGGCCCACGCGCCTTCCATTTGTCTCATTTCTCTTCTTAAGACAACATCATGAGTTCTTTTATTACCATAGAAATCAATGTTCCTAACATAAGTCCTCTGTCCAGGCTCGACGAAAAAAACTATGTCCACAAGATTGTCGTCAACTCTCTTAATATTTCCCGACACTTCAGAAAATAAAAACCCTTCGTTATTTAAAAGATTATTTATACTATCTTCAGAAAAGGTAATGAGTTCTTGAGAAAAAGTTGAATCATCAACAACATATATAAGACTTCTGATAATTTCTTCTTTTACTGGAAAGTCACCTGCTAAAGAAACATTATTGATTTTGTAAAGATCTCCTTCAGAGATATTTACAGTTATAAACACTTTCTGCTTGTCCTCAGAAATAGTTATTATCGAATTATTTACAGAGAAATTTAGGTATCCTCTATTTTTATAAAACGACTCTAAACTTTCTAGATCGCCTTTAAGATTTTCTTTTGAATATGGAGTGTTTCTTCTAAATATTGATAACCAGGATCTTGGTCTTAGCTTGAAAACTTTTTTTAGCTCGTCTTCAGAAAATAGATTATTCCCAACAATGTTAATGCTCTGTAACTTTGCAGTTTCTCCTTCTTCTATTTCAACGTTTAGTTTTACTCGATTACGAGGCAAAGGATCGGATGAGACTTCTACATTCGCAGCATATTTTCCTTGAGAAACGTATTGCCTTTCCAACTCTGAACTTAAATTTTCAAAAACTGATCTTCTGAATAAAGCGCCCTCAAAAATTCCTGAATTTTTCAACCCATCCATTAAATTATCTGTTTTAATCGCTTGATTTCCTTCGATGACTATTTCATCGATTGTTGGTCTTTCGACTAAATTTATTAATAAGGCGTTTCCTTCTCTTCCAATTTGAATGTCGTCAAATTGACCAGTAGAAAATATTGATTTGGAGATTTCAATAATTTCATCTTGTTCAATAGAATCTCCAATAGTCACAGGTATTTCTGCGAAAATGCTACCTGCAGAGACTCTTTGCAAACCACTAATCCTTATATCTTCAATAATCCATGATGATGAAAAAACTAGATTTGAGAAACAAAATATTGTCAAAAATAAAAAATTAAAAGAATTTAATTTCATTTTCTTAAAGTACAGAAAGCCTTGATAAGTCATTGATGAAAACAAATATCATCAAAAAAATAACCATAGAGAGTCCTACTCTATAAACAAAATCTAACGTCCTAGGTGAAATTGGAGACCCTTTTAATCTCTCTAATGTCAACAAACAAATTTGACCTCCATCTAGAATTGGAATTGGTACTAAATTTATTACTCCTAATCCAATGCTTACAAAACTCATAAGCAATAGAAAAGAATAAAATCCTCCATAAATTAAAGATTCCCCTGCAACCTGACCTATCATGACAGGGCCACCAAGATTTTTTGGAGAAACATAACCTCCTATCATTTTGTATAGAAAAATGAAAGAATCGACTATAGTAGAATATGTTTTTTCCAAAGCATTTGTAAAAGCATTTAGTGGAGAGTAGGACTTATAAACATAAGAACTCTCTGAAAATTTATTAGCTGAAGTGATGCCTAATACCCATCTAGAGTCAGAAAAAGTTGGAGTTACTTGAAAAAATATTTCCTCGTTATCTCTTAAGATTTTTATTTTTAACGGCATACCTAGCGACTTATCTACAACATCTTTAATTTGCCCCCAACTTGAAATTTTTTGAGCCTCGATTTCCAAAACTTTATCTCCAGAAATGAGGCCTGCTTTATTTGCAGGGCTGTTTTCTAAAATCGTGCCTATTTCTGAACTTACTGGAATTCCAATACCTAAATTTGAAAGGAGGTCTTTTGGCTCCTCACCTATTAACCAATCTTTAACATCAATTTTTGTTTCTTTTGTGGCTCCATTTGAGTTAAGTTTAAATTTTATTTCTCCCGACTCTCCTAGTCTTCTTGACAATGCCATTTGAGCGTCAGCTCTCGAGGAGATATTTTTATCGTCTATCTCAATAATTAAATCGCCTTCAATAATATTTGCCTTGCTTGCAGCGCTTTCTGGCAAAACGTATCCAACTTGAGATGAAAGAACTGTTGACCCTATCAAATTTAAAATTGTGAATAAAAAGACAGCCAATAAAAAATTAGCAAAGGGCCCTGCAAAAAGAATCAATACCTTTTGATAATATTTTTTTGAGGCAAAAGAATCATCTATATCTTTCGAATTTTTTTCCATGACATCTTCTCCAAGCATTTTTACGTATCCACCGACAGGAAAAAGTCTTAAGTTATAAGATGTGCCGTCCTTACCAATATAATTTTTTACAGACCTTCCCATTCCGATTGAAAAATCAAGAATTTTTACATTGAAAAATCTAGCAACATAAAAATGTCCGGCTTCATGAATTGCGGTAATGACCATGATTAATGTTAAAAAACCTAAGATGTATGAAAATATTTCTATCATGATTTGCTTAGAAAATCGGTAGCAATCTTTTTTGCTTCTTTGTCTACCTCCAAAAGATCTTGTAAATTTAAATCATATTGAGAAGGCCTACCTTCAAATATGTCCATAGTATAGTCTACAGAATCAAAAATTGAATTGAACTTAACTTTATTATTAAGGAAATAACTAACGGCTATTTCATTCGCAGCATTCATAGCAGCTGGAATAGTATCGTCTCCCTCTAGCGATCTATAAGCAAACTCCAAAGATGGAAAATCAGTATCTTTCGGATCAAAAAATTCTAGTTTTTCTTGTTCAAGTAAATTTAAAAATTTAGCACTTGAGTCTATTTTATCTGGATAACCTAGCCCATAAGCGATACAGATTTTCATATCAGGTGCAGACATCGAAGCTAAAGATGAGCCGTCAATATTTTCTACTATTCCATGGATTATGCTTTGAGGATGAATCAATACTTTAATTTTTTCTGGGTTTATGTCAAATAACCACCTTGCTTCTATTATTTCTAAGGCTTTGTTCATAAGCGTTGCCGAATCAATAAGATTTTTTTCTCCCATGTTCCAAACAGGATGTTTTTTTGCTTCTTTGTAAGAAATTTTATCTAGGTCATTTCTTGATTGACCCCAAAAGGGTCCGCCTGAGCAGGTTAAAGTAATTGATTTAATGTCTTTTTTCTCAAGTTTGCTTAAACATTGATGAATTGCGCAATGTTCTGAATCGATTGGAATAATCTCTGCTCCAGATTTTTTTGCTTCCGACATTAAGATTTTTCCTGCTACAACGATGGGCTCTTTATTGGCAATTAATATTTTTTTACCTGCTTGGATTGCCTTTAAGATTGAGTCAACTCCAATTAATCCTGAAATGGCAGCAACGACTATTTCTATATCTTTGTCATCAATCAATGCATCTAAATCTTTAAATAAATTAAGATTAAGATGTTTGCTTTGTTCTGCGCTTGAAAAACTTTCGTTTGAAAGATAAACGTTAGAAGCATTGAATTTATTAGCTTGTTCAAGAAGGAGGTCTTTTTGGTTTTTTGCAACTAAAGAAACGACATTAAAATTGTCGTTATTATCAATAACTTCCAAAGTTGATTTTCCTATTGACCCAGTAGATCCTAAAATTAAAACATTTTTCATAATTTAAAAAATTCAAGCAACCCAAAGAATACTGGCAAAGTAGTCAAATGGCTATCCAACCTATCTGATATGCCGCCATGTCCTGGTAAAATTTTTCCTGAATCCTTTATATTTTGAATTCGTTTAAATCTACTTTGTAAATAATCACCAAGAATTGCTGCTAGGGAAGATACCCATACAATCAAAATTAACAAAAGATAGTTTAAATCAAAAAAAGTTGGTCTAGAAACTATAATAAAGGTTAACAAAAGAGTGGTAATGAGATTTCCACAAATTAAACCTTCTAAGGTTTTATTTGGACTAGTTTTTGGAAATATTTTAATTTTTCCTAATTTCTTACCTGAGTAATATGCGATTGAATCAGTTAAAACAGCAATTAGAATTGCAACAAAGAACAGCTCTCTATAAATTTCATATGTTGGGAGAAATAATATAGAACTAAATATTAGAAATATCTGAATCCAAAAAAAGAAATTGAAGTATTTAGTTATTTTAAGAAGTTCAAAAAGTAAGAAAAATAAAATTAAAATAAAAAAAATATTAAAAAAAAATTTATCTGAAAAAAAAATAAGGAATGTCGAAGCTACAGCCAATGCAATTCCGGTTAACTCCCTTACGAACATGAATTATTTCCTCTTTCCAAAATTTCGCTTTCTTTCTTTAAATTGATTTAAAGCCCTTCGTAAATCATCGTTACTGAAATCGGGCCATAATTTTTTGCTAAAAACTAATTCAGAGTAAGCGGCTTGCCAAATTAAAAAATTACTTAGCCTTTTCTCATTACCAGTTCTTATGATTAAATCTGGATCCGGAATTTTTGAGGTGTCGAGATATAAAGAAAATAGCTTTTCATCTAACTGATTGATTTTTATTTTTCTTTCTAAGATTTCTTCATGAATTTTTTTTACGGCATTAACTATGTCCCATTTTCCCCCGTAACTTATTGCAATGTTAAGATTTAATTTAGGCTGGTAGTTGCTTGTGAGTCCTTTTGTTTCAATAATTTTTTTGATTATTATTTTATTTAATTTCGATACATCTCCTATGAAATTCACTTTAACTGAATTCTTTATAAGCTCTGGCGTTTCTTCTCTTAATGCTTCAACAAAAAGATCCATGATGGAATTTACTTCAAATTTGGATCTTCCCCAATTTTCTGTACTAAATGCAAAAAGGGTTAAATGATCTAAATGTTTCTTTGCAGCGTACTCAATTATATTTTTCGCAGCTTTAACACCTGCTCTATGCCCTTCTTTTTTTGTTAGTTTATTTTTTTTTGCCCACCTAGAATTTCCATCCATGATGATCGCGACGTGAGATGGGGCATCACTCATTTTTAAATCTCTAGCAAGTCTTTTTCTTTTTCCTTGAGCAAATTGTCTACACTTTCTACATATTGATCAGTTACTTCTTGAATTAATACTTCGCCTCTTTTCAAATCATCTTCGGAAATCTCTTTTTCATTCAGATACTCTTTTAACAAACCATTGGCATCTCGTCTTTGGTTCCTAATCGATACTTTAGAATTTTCGGCTTCAGCCTTAGCAACCTTAATCAAGTCTCTTCTGGTTTCCTCCGTAAGATCCGGAAGAATAACTCTTATTGTCTCTCCTGAGGTGATTGGCTGCAGTCCTAAATCTGATTGTTGAATAGACTTTTCTATCAAAGGAACATTATCTTTTTCCCAAGGAACGATTGCCAAGGTCTTAGCATCCTCTATAGAGATATTTGAAACTTGGTTAAGAGGTGTTTTGTTTCCATAATAGTCAATTTCTATGGAATCGAGGAGAGAAATATTTGCCCTACCAGTCCTTATTCTTTTAAAAGAAGATTCAAGAGCTTCAAGAGTTTTGGCCATGCCTTCTTTGGCGTCTAGTTGGATATCTTCAATCATTTTTAACTTTTACTAAAGTGCCTAAATCAGTTTTTTTATTGATTAGCGCTTCCAATAATGCGCCGTTCGAATTAGCGTTGAAAACTCTCACATCTAAATTGTTATCACGACAAAAACATAAAGAAGTTTGATCCATAACTTTTAAATTCTTTTGAATTGCTTCATCAAAGGTTATGTAATCAAATTTCTGGGCATTTTTATTTTTTTTTGGATCATCTGAGTAAATACCATCAACATTAGTAGCTTTTAACATTACATCTGATTTTAATTCTACCGCCCTTACGCTTGCCGTAGAGTCAGTAGTAAAAAGCGGATTGCCAAGGCCACCAACTAAAATTACTATTTTGTTTGATAACAAAGATTTTTCAGCATCTTCTTTGCTATAGGCTTTTATGAAATTACCAATTGCAAATGAAGAAAATAGGCTGTTATCGCAATTTTTAGAAGTTAAGAAATTCGACAAAGCAATTCCATTCATTATTGTCGAAAGCATTCCAATATAATCTGCTGAAACCTGATCAATATTGAGTGAGACCAATTCTCTCCCTCTATAAATATTTCCTCCCCCGAGAACTAAAGCAATTTGAATGTTTTGATTCTTGGCTTCGATCAAAGACTCTGTGAGGCTAGCAAACGTCTTTTCGTCAAAACCTTTTTCCTTGGCTCCAGAAAACCATTCTCCGCTAACTTTTAAGAGAACTCTTCTGGAATCGGTCATTTTTAATTTTCGAGCTGAGACTTTACTTCTTCCGCAAAATCAATTTTATTAACTTCTATTCCTTCGCCCAATTCGTATCTATGAAAATTTAAAACGTTTAAATTTTGTTCTTCAAGTAAAGTTTTAATATTTTTTGAAGGATCTTTTACAAAGGGTTGATTTAAAAGGGAGACCTCTGATTTAAACTTTTCCAATCTTCCCATAACCATTTTTTCAACTATATTCTCTGGTTTATCAGAATCCGCAACCTGTGCTTTTATTATTTCCTCTTCTTTGGATACTAAATTTTCATCTAAATCATTAGGATCAATCACCAAAGGAGATGAAGCGGCTATATGCATAGCAATATCCTCTCCAGTGTTTTTATTTTCTTGATCAATAGATACTATAGACCCGATTTTATTGTTTCCATGAACGTAAGAATATAAATTATCAGATTTAATTATTTCTCTTCTTCTAACGACAATATTTTCTCCAATTTTTTGAATTAAAGCCTGTCTCTTTTCTTCTAATTTTTCTTCGGAAAGTTGGGCTAAAGAAAGATCTGGATTTTGTAGGCAAGAATCTAATGCCTCTTCGCAGAATTCAATAAAGCTATCATCCTTCGCAACAAAGTCGGTTTCACAATTTACTTCCAAAATAACAGCCAAATTCTCAGAAGAGTCTATTTTGGAGATAATGCGTCCCTCGGCAGCGGTTCTAGAAGATTTTTTTTCAGCTTTAAGAGCACTATTTTTTCTTAAATTGGTAATTGCTAATTCTATATCTCCTTTTGATTCGACAAGAGCATTTTTACATTCCATCATACCTAAACCAGTTTTTTCTCTTAATAATTTAACTTCGCTTGCTTTAATTGTCATAATTAACCTCAATAAACTTTCTATTCTGAAGTTTTACTTTCGTCTATGTTCTCTTTACTTTCTTCTTGAGTATCTAAAGACTCAGGAGGATCCATATTTAGTTCTTTTTCAACATTCTTAGGTGAAACAGATTTTTTCTCTTCTTCGGTAGCTGTTTTTTTATTTTCTTCACCCTTTCTAACAATCACAGGTCCATCTCCGGAAACAATGCCAGTAGCTTTTGAGGCCCCTTCAAGGCAAGCATTAGAGATTATTCTTGTTAATAAAGAAACAGATCGAATCGCATCGTCATTTCCTGGGATAACGTAATCTACGCTATCGGGATCAGAATTTGTATCAACTATACCAATGATAGGTATGCCCATCTTTCGAGCTTCTGAGACAGCGATTTTTTCATTTTTTACATCAACCACAAATAAGGCTTCTGGCAAACCTCCCATATTTTTTATTCCGCCAATAGATCTTTCTAACTTATCCATTTCTCTTTTAATACCCAATACTTCCTTCTTAGTCAAAGGATCAAACTTACCTTCCTCTTCCTGAGTTTTCAAAATTTCTAACCTTCTTATTGAAGCTCTGACAGTTTTATAATTGGTGAGCATTCCCCCAAGCCAACGGTAATTTACATAAGGCATATTGCATCTTTCTGCTTCTTCTTTTATCACCCTACTTGCTGATCGTTTAGTCCCCACAAAAAGAATTCTATTATTTGATGCGGCTAACTGACTGCAAAAATCAATTGAAGGCTTTAGAAGCTCTAAAGTCTTTTCTAAATTTATTATGTGAACTTTGTTTCGTGAGCCAAAAATATAATTATCCATTTTTGGATTCCAAAACCTTGTTTGGTGTCCGAAGTGCACTCCGGCTTTAAGCATTTGTTCTATGGAAATATCCATTTCCGCTCCTTTATAATGTAAGCCCTAAGGCTTGGGTTAAACTTCCTTGAGCCAAAATATCAAACTAGATTTGAGCTAAACCTAGCACCCAAATATTTATTAAACTCAAGTGCGAATTGAATTTTTTAAAATTCGAAGAGGATTTAAACACAAATGTTTAAATCGAGAAAGAAAAATTTATAAATCTGAAAGTGAATATATCCCAGGTGTTTTACCTGCAATCCAATTGATAGCGGAAATGGCTCCTTGAGCAAAAATATCTCTTGATTTAGCTTCATGCTTCAATTCTATAGATTCATTTTCCATAATAATTTTTATTGAATGAACTCCTACTGAACTCTCATCTCTCGTTGAATTAATAGAGATTTCTATTTCTTTATTTTTTTCTTCAATAATTTTTTCTAATTCAAGTGCAGTACCAGATGGAGAATCTTTTTTATTTTTGTGATGAATTTCATTTATTTTGACTTTTTTTGAAAAAACACTTAACTCATTATCGGATAAAAGTTTCTTAATAAAATTAATTCCCCTACTTAAGTTTGGAACCATCATAATAGGTATAGAATTTGAGAGTCGTTTCAAAGACTCTATTTGCTCATTTGAATGCCCAGTGGAGGCGATGATCAATGCAGATTTATTGAGTTCAGAAAATTTTACAATATCTTCAAATGCTTCAGGAGAAGAAACATCTATTACTACATCCGGTTTTGAAATTTCTTCAAAAGAATCTTTTAGTTCTAACTCACAATTCGATTCAATAAAGGTCGCTATTTTTTTGCCAAAATTTTTATTATTTTTTGAAGCAACACAACCTATTAGGTTAATGTTACTTTGCTTTCCAACTTCAATTAATATTTCTTTTCCTAATCTCCCAGTGGCGCCGCATAATACTAAGTCTATACTCATCTAAAGGCCTCTTAAAAAATTTTTAGCACTTTTGTACCATTTCTCAGTCAAAGGTTGATTATCATTTTTTGAAATAGATTTTTTGAATTGTTCAAGCAAGTTTTTCTGATCTGAATTTAACTTGATTGGCACTTCAACCAACACACGAACGAGTATATCTCCTTTTGAACCACCTCTTAAAGGTTTTATGCCCTTACCATTTAATCTAAATAACTTATGACTTTGTGTTCCCTCAGGAATCTTAAATTTAACTTTGCCCTCCAAGGTAGGGACTTCAATTTCAGCTCCTAAAGATGCATCAACAAAGTCTATAGGGACTTCACAATATAAGTGCTTTCCATCTCTTTCAAAAATTTCGTGGCTTTTTACATTAATTTCAATGTAAAGATCTCCATTTCCACTCTTTCCAGAATCTCCTTCTCCAGACAATCTAATTCTATCTCCAGTATCAACTCCTTGAGGAATGTTGACTGACAAAGTCTTGTTTTCTTTTATATAACCCGATCCCCCACACTTATTACACGATGGATCATGGATTTCTCCCTCGCCTTGGCAGTGCGGGCAGGTTTGTTGCATTGAGAAAAAACCTTGCTGTGCTCTAATTACTCCTTGACCTTGACAGTGGCTACAAACCTGCCAGTGTCCATCACATCTTTGCGTAGAAGGGATATCCAAGTTAATCTTTTTACCAGCCACAGCATCTTCCAAAGAAACTTCTAAACTGTAACTTAAATCTGAACCTCTCCTATTCCTGGAACCTCTACTTGCACTTCCTCCAAAAATATCCGAAAAGATATCTCCAAATATATCGCTGAAACCTTCAGCAGCGCTTTGGGCGTTATTAAAAGAAGAATTTACTCCTTGATGACCAAATTGGTCATAAGCTTGTCTTTTTTGATCATCTGACAATATTTCATATGCTTCGGAAAGTTCTTTAAATTTTTCGTCTGCCTTTGCATCACCCTGATTTCTATCTGGGTGATATTTCATGGCTAGCTTTCTATAGGATTTTTTTAAATGTTCCTTTGTGGCAGATCTATCTACCCCTAGCACCTCATAGTAATCTCTTTTACTCATGGATGTGAGGACTATGATTAACTTTTATTTTCTTCTTTTACTTCTTCAAAATCTGCATCTACTGCTGAATCGTCTGAGTCTTGAGGAGTATCGGAATTCTCTTCAGAAGAATTAGTTTGTTGTTCCTGATAAAGTCTTTGTGCAAGTGAAGATGATGCTTCTGCTAGAGCTTTTGTCTTTTCCTCTATACTATCTTTGTCATCGCCTTTAAGAGCTTCTTCTAAAGCGGAAATTGCTTCTTCAATCTGACTCTTTTCTTGATCTTCTACTTTGTCAGCAGATTCTTCTAAGGTTTTTTTACAACCATGAATAAGTGTATCAGCAGCATTTCTAGCCTGAACCATTTCTTCAAATTTTTTGTCTTCATCGGCATTAGCCTCAGCTTCTGCAACCATTTTTTCAATGTCGTCTTCAGAAAGACCTCCAGAGGCTTGGATAGTAATGGATTGTTCTTTGTTGGTAGCTTTGTCTTTAGCTGAGACATTTAGAATACCATTTGCATCGATATCAAAAGAAACTTCTATTTGAGGCATGCCTCTAGGAGCCGCAGGAATGCCATCTAAGTTGAAAAGACCTAATTGTTTATTTTCCTTCGCCTGTTTTCTTTCTCCCTGAACAACATTGACAGTAACGGCTGTTTGATTATCCTCTGCGGTTGAAAATATTTGAGATTTATTAGTAGGAATGGTCGTATTTTTTTCTATCAACGGAGTCATTACTCCACCCATTGTCTCAATTCCCAAGGTTAGAGGTGTAACATCAAGTAATAAGATATCTGTCACATCGCCTGACAATACTGCTCCTTGAACGGCTGCGCCCACGGCGACAGCTTCGTCTGGATTTATATCTTTTCTTGGTTCTTTTCCAAAAAATTCTTTTACCTTTTCTTGAACCAATGGCATCCTAGTTTGCCCTCCAACCAAAATAACATCATTGATGTCTGAAGGCTTAAGATTTGCATCTTTTAAAGCAACTTCTACTGGTTTTAAGCTTCTTTTAACTAAACTCTCAACCAAGGACTCCAATTTTGATCTAGTAATCTTGATAAGCAAATGCTTAGGACCAGAAGCATCAGCGGTAATATAAGGAATGTTGATTTCCGTTTGTTGATTTGATGAAAGTTCGATTTTTGCTTTCTCGGCAGCTTCTTTTAATCTCTGTAAAGCTGCAGGATCTTTTCTTAAATCAAAATCTTGCTCACTTTTAAACTCATCTACAAGAAAATCTATTAATGCAAGGTCGAAATCTTCCCCACCTAAAAAGGTATCCCCATTAGTAGATAAAACTTCAAATTGTTTTTCGCCATCTATTTCTGCCAGTTCAATAATTGAAATATCAAATGTGCCTCCACCTAGATCGAATACGGCAATTTTTTGATCACCTGTCTTTTTATCGAGACCAAACGCTAAAGCAGCAGCCGTTGGCTCATTTATAATTCTTTTGACGTCTAAGCCAGCAATTTTTCCAGCATCCTTAGTAGCTTGCCTTTGAGAATCATTAAAGTAAGCAGGTACTGTAATTACTGCTTCTTTAACTTCATGGCCTAAGTAGTCTTCTGCTGATTTCTTCATTTTTGAAAGAATTTGCGCAGAAACTTGCTGCGGTGCTAAATCTTCACCATTGGCGTTAACCCATGCGTCACCATTTTTAGCTTTTACAATTTTAAACGGGCAGATTTCAGAATCTTTTTTGACTACATCGTCATCGAATTTTCGACCTATTAGCCTTTTAATGGCATATAAAGTATTTTCTGGATTAGTAACAGATTGTCTTTTGGCGCTTTGGCCGACAAGAGTTTCTCCGTCGGTATATGCAACTATAGACGGTGTAGTTCTTCCGCCTTCGCTATTTTCAATTACCTTCGCCTGGTCACCTTCCATTATTGCAAGGCAAGAATTAGTCGTTCCTAAATCAATTCCTATAATTTTGGCCATATGTACCTCTTTTTAGTTACATACGTTAATTAAGGGCAATTAAATTTATTTCAAGTCTTTTTTTTATTTTTTATTCACTACAACCATAGCAGGTCTTACAACTCTCTCATTAAATTTAAATCCTTTTTGGAAAACCTCTAAGACAATGTTTGGTTTTTCTTTGTCGTCATCGCTAACAGATAAAGCTTCATGTTCTTTTGGATCGAATTCTTCACCTTTTGGGTCAATCACTGAGATTCCATTTTTTTCAAGAGCTGAGATAATTTCCCTGACAATGAGAGATATGCCTTCTGCGGGAACAGTTTTAGCTTCTATGTCTTGGTGTTCTAGAGTTCTAAAAAGGTTATCTATTGAAGGAATAAGATCCTTAACGAGATTTTCATTTCCATACAAGCGAGCTTTTGTAACTTCATTTTGAGAAATTCTGCGTAAATTTTGAATTTCTGCTTGATATCTTAAGAGTTGTTCCTGCAATTCATCAATTTTTGAATCCTCTGGTGATGATTCCTCAGAAGATTCACCTGAATTTTCATCAATTTTTGATTCTTGAGAATTTTCTTCTTGAAGAGCTTCCTCTTGTTCTATTTTTTCTTCAGTTTGCTTTTCTGTATCTTTTTTATTCATCAGCAATAGGTTCTACATACAAAACTAATCTATGATCAACTATCTTATAACCTCTTTCTTCGGCTAATTTTTCTTGCTGTTCTTCAATAATTTCATTAGTAAATTCTATGACTTTACCAGTTTTAAGGCAGACCATATGATCGTGATGATCGTTAGGAGTCAGCTCATATACGGAGTGGCCGTTTTCGAAATTCTGTTTCATCAAGATGCCTGCAGATTCAAACTGAGTAAGCACTCGATAAACAGTTGCTAGGCCTACTTCGTCGCCTGCTTCAAATAACTTTTTATAAACTTCATCTGCGCTTAAATGTTTTGTTTCAGATTCTTCAAAAATTTCTAAGATCCTGATTCTAGGCAAAGTTACTTTTAGCCCCGCCTCTCTTAAGTTTTTGTCTTCAGCCATATTTAATTAATAGTATAATTTAGAAAAATTTCAAGATGTTCAAAAAACTTATTTTATATTTTTTAATAGCTATTTGCATTATCGCCTGTGCAAATAGGTTTTACAGGGTTCCAGTTGCACAGGGAAATATTGTTACTGATGAAATGATAGATCAGCTTGAAATAGGACTAACGTCTGCTCAAGTACAATTTATTATGGGCTCTCCATCATTTACCAGTGCCTTTAATTCAGATCGATGGGAATATATTGGCACTTTTAGTGTTGGTGAAAATAAAATTACAAATGTTCATTATGTTTTAACTTTTGATAATGGAAAATTAAAGACTTGGGATAATTTACTTGACGAAACTTAAATAATTCCGGGAATCACTGCCTTTCTTTCTTTAGGGTATTCTTCAAAATTTGTTTGTAACCATTTGTGGTTTGAAATCGCTCTTGGCAGTAAATTTGCAAGAGTCCAAAAAAAGAAGACAAATCCAGCCAGATTCATAGTCATTAAAGCCCAGCCAAACCATTCTAAAAATTCTCCTAGATAATTTGGACAACTTACTTTTGAATAAAGAAAGCCGTTCGGAATCGAATATTGACCATTATTTTTTTTCTTGAGGGATATCATAATTTCGTCAGCTATTACATTCACTGCCATGCCTATAAAAAAAATAATTATTCCGATAACAAAATAAAAACTCGAAATCCATTCATTGGAGTAATCAATAAGAACAAAAATCCATGTTCCTTGGAAAAAAACATTTATTAAATTAAAACTAAATGCTGAAGCCATGACGTTAACAGGCATTTTTTTTGAATTATTCTGAGCTCTTAATGGCCAAACAAAGCTTCTATTAAAATAATGGAGGCAATATAGAAAAGTCAAAACTACGTGAATTAAGTTAGTAGAGTCGCCATATAATAAAAAAAAGATGATCATTAAGTAGAAAGCGGGAGATTCCATAACAATCCAACCCGTCCTGGCTCCTACAGAATACTTTGAATATTTTATGTGCTTTCCATAAGGTGCTGGCTGCCTCATTAAATAAAAAAAAGCCGTCAGGCCAAGCAAAGCCCAACAACCAAGGAAGAAATAGTAAACCATCAAGTTAAAGCGTAAATAAAAATCAACAGCACCGATAGAGGAGCAATAATTTTTAAGCAACTTTTAAAGGTATTTTCAAAGATTTTTGAAATATTTAAATCCTTTTCAATATCTAAAGTTGGAATAAAGAATCCAACCATCAAACATATTAACAAACCGCCTAAAGGCAACATGAATTGGTCTGTTATTGTGGCAGTCCATTCAAAAAAATTAAGCCCATTAAGCTCATAATCTGACCAAATATTATCAGAGAAAACCGTTCCAAGTCCTATCACCCAAGCTATAAAGCCTAAAAAAACAACACCTTTTGCTCGTGAAAAAATTTTTTCTTCTTCAATCCAAGCGGTAAAAGGTTCAATTAAGGAAACTGAGGAACTTAAGGCTGCAATCGAAACTAAAATAAAAAATATTGAATGAAAGATACTCCCCAAGGGCATGGCATGAAATGCTACGGGAAGGGATTCAAACAATAATCCTTTTCCTACAAATGCTGAAAGCTCTGGGTTGCTAAATACGATAGGAAAGATAGTAAATCCAGCCAGTAAAGCCACTAAAGTATCCAAAAAAATAACAATTAATACAGTTTTACCTATCATTTGTTCCTGCGGCATATATGCCCCATAAGCCATGATAGATCCCATTCCAATGCTAAGAGTAAAAAAAGCTTGCCCCATTGCGGTAATTACTACTCCTGGAGTAATTTTTGAAAAGTCTGGATTGAATAAAAAGGTAAAAGTTTTAAGAAATTCACCAGTAACCGAAGAGTAAATACAAAGAACAATTACTAAAAAGAAGAGTATGGGCATCAAAATATTAATCGCTTTCCCAATACCATCTACAACCCCCTTGCCTACTACATAGCAAGTTATTCCGATGAATAAGGTATGCCAAAAAATCATAAGCAGTGGGGATTCTTTGAAATCTGAATAATATTGAACTGAGTACTCTGCTGGATTCAACTCAGATGCAGGTATTGAACTAAAAATATATGAAGCAGCTATCCCAGCAATCACGCTATAGTAAGAAAGAATCAAAAGCCCAGCCAAGGCTCCAAGCCATCCCAAGACCAACCAAAATTTACTTAGGTTAAAATCTGCGATGATCTTTGTGACTGAATTTATTGGGCTCTTACGTCCATATCTTCCAATATAAATTTCAGCAATCATTATGGGAAGTCCAAGAAGCAAAATGCAGAGTAAGTAAACTATTACAAATGCTCCGCCCCCACTTTCTCCAGCTAAATAAGGAAACTTCCAGATATTTCCTAAACCTACCGCTGCACCAGCTGCCGCGAGGACAAAAGTCCAGTTCCCTTTCCATATTTTTGCTTGGTCCATTTCTTTTCTAATGAATAGTAATTATTTAATATTTATACTCATCTAATGTCAAAAAACAAAAAAATAAATTCAAGGCCAGTAATTGAGAACAGACAAGCTAGATTCAACTTTGAGCTCTCCGAAGACTTTGAAGCAGGTATTTCTTTGAACGGCTGGGAAGTAAAAGGTATTCGCGCGAGTCAGGCAGACATGAAGGATAGTTACGTGCTTATGAAACAGGGCGAAGCCTGGTTGATAGGAATGAATATTAAACCTCTCAACGAAGTTACTCATAAAGTAGACCCAATTAGAACGAGAAAGCTTTTATTGACTAAATCAGAACTTGCGAAAATCTATAAAGCTACGCAAGAAAAAGGCCTGACTTGTGTGCCTACTAAACTTTTTTGGAAAGAAAATTTAATAAAAATAAAAATTTCTTTAGGAAAAGGAAAAACAAAATATGACAAAAGGCAGTCTTTGAAAAAAAAGGAATGGGATAAAGAAAAATTAAAAATTACCAATCTTCCTAGTAACTTGAAATAAATTCATTAAAATATCGGCCCACGGGGGCGAAATGGATTAGACATTTATTTGAGAACCTGAAAGGCATGTCGAGATGGTAACAATCTCGTTAAATTTAGTTACGAAACATTTAGTTGGCAATAAAGCAAACTACGCACTAGCTGCATAATTCGGCTAGCTTTCTTGGCCTGATACCTATTAAGGTTAAAGAAAGTCACTAAATAGGTTGCTTGAGAAAATTTTTCTGGAGTTTTCTCAAAAAGAATTTACAGAATATATTTTATTTATCCTGCTCATCGGAGAAATAAAAAAGAAATAATAGATGAAACTAAACATGTAGAACTGAAGGGGATGAATCGATGGACGCGGGTTCGATACCCGCCGCCTCCACCATATTATTTCTGAATGATATATATAAATCTTATTTTTGAAAATAGATTAGATATGAGTTTAAAAATCTCTTAATATTGATTTATGAACAATCCGCTCACAAAAGACTTTAAATCTAAATTTGGACTTCCTCCATTCGAAGAAATTAAACCAAAACATTACTTACCAGCTTTCAAAAAAGCAATTGCCGATCACAAAACAGAAATCGAACTTATTTTAAAAAATAAGGAAAAACCAACCTTCAGAAATACTATTAATGCCCTAGAAAATGCTGGCTCACTTTTATCAAAAGTTAGTAGAGTTTTTTTTAACGTTTTATCTGCTGATTCATCTGATGAACTCCAAAAAATAGCTGCCAAAGTAACTCCGTTATTATCAAAACATAGAGACAGTATTTCTTTAAATGTGTCTTTGTTTAAAAAAGTAAAAAAAGTCTATGAATCTAATGAAGACTTGAACGACGAACAACGAAGGTTAGTAAAAATTACTTACGATAATTTTATGCTCAATGGCTCTGGTCTTGACTCAAAGAAAAGAGCTTTGCTAAAAAAAATTAATCAAAAACTATCATCTCTGTCCTTGAATTTTGGTCAGAATACTCTCAAAGAAACGAATGCATTTGAACTGGTTATAAACGACAAGACTGATTTAGATGGCTTACCGAAAGACTTGGTCAATCAAGCTAAACTTCAAGCAGAAAAAGAAAACTACAAAGGCGCTTGGTTATTTAAGGCAACTAGAGAAAATCTTTACCCTTTTCTAACTTTCTCAAAAAATAGAAATCTTAGAGAAGAAATTTACAAAGGTTATATAAACAAAGGAAAAAATAATAACCAGAACAACAATGAAAAAATTCTTTTAGAGATGTCTAATTTAAGAGAAAAAAAAGCGAATCTTCTTGGCTTTAAATCACACACTGATTTAGCTTTACAAAATTCGATGGCGGAAAACAAAAAAAATGTTTTAAATCTTTTAGACAACGTTTGGAAGCCCGCAAAATTAAGAGCGAAAGAAGAAATAGACGAAATTCAAAATCTTATTCAAGCTGAAGGGAATAACTTTAAATTGAAACCTTGGGATTGGTGGTTTTATGCTGAAAAAGTAAGAGAATCTAAGTTTAATTATTCTGAAGAAGAAATGCGCCCATATTTATCTTTAGAAAATATTCAAAAGGCGGCCTTTGCAGTTGCTGAAAGGTTATTTGAGATAATGTTCGTGCCTTTGAACAACTATCCTAAGTACCATGAGGATGTCAAAGCATATAAAGTTTTGAATAAATCCAAAAAAATTGTTGGAATCTTTCTTACTGACTACCACGCAAGACCTTCAAAACAAGGTGGCGCGTGGATGACTAGCTATCAAGATCAGAGTAAAAACAATGGTTCAAAGTTTCCAATCATAATAAATGTATGTAATTTTCCAAAATCAAAATCTGCTAAGACCACGTTGTTAAGCTTTGAACAAGCAATTACGCTTTTTCATGAATTTGGTCATGGTTTGCATGGATTGTTGTCTGATGTAACTTATCCTTCTTTATCAGGAACTTCTGTACCAAGAGATTATGTAGAATTTCCCTCTCAAATGATGGAAAACTGGATCAGATCGCCAAAGGTTCTCGAAGAGTTTGCATTGCATTATAAAACTGGAAAAAAAATACCCAAAAGCCTTCTAAAAAAATATGAAAAGTGTCAAAAATTCAATCAGGGTTTTGCAACAACTGAGTATCTTGTTGCTTCCTATCTTGACCTTGCATGGCATTCAGAAAAAAAGAAGATATCTAATATTGAAAAATTCGAAAAAAATCTATTTAAATCTCTAGGAAAACCAGATGCTATAGATAGCAGATACGGAAGTACGTATTTCAATCATATTTTTTCTGGAGGATATTCCTCAAATTATTATAGTTATATGTGGTCTGAGGTTCTCGATTCTTCTGCTTTTGAAGTATTCGAAAAGAAAGGTCTTTTTAACAAAGCTTCTGGAAAAAAACTCAAAGAATTTGTCTATGCGTCAGGAAATTCAAAAAATCTTATGGATCAATTCGTTAAATTTAACGGAAAAAATCCTGATCCAAAAAGGTTGCTTCAAAAAAGAGGATTAATTTAATCTATTTAAAAAAATTTTAAATACGTTGACAAAATATACTAAAAACCTCATCATTTCGCGCCATGGCAAATATTCAATCAGCTAAAAAGAGAGCAAGACAAACGATTGTCAAAAACGAATTGAAAAGTTCACAAAGGGCTTCCGTTAGAACAGCTATTAAGTCAGTTGAACAAGCAATTGAGGCAAAAGACCAAGAGCAAGCAAAAAATTTGTTTTTAAAGGCTCAAAAACTAATTGACAAAATGGCCAATAAAAAAGTTATTACAAAAAATAGCGCTTCTAGGCAAAAATCAAAGCTCAACAGGAATATAAAACTTATTAGTTCAAATTAATTTCAGTTCCACTTTTTTCTTTATCAATAATCTTTAAGAGAATCTGCTCTTCTCTTCCATTGGCTATCCACATTTGATTTGTTGATGTTAAAAAGTTTTTAGCAGCATAGAATTTGGTTTTCATTCCTCCTCTGCCGAATTTTCCAGATTCTCCAAGTTCGATACCAAGTTTTTCTAAGTTATTAAAACTAATCTTGTTGATGAGTTTTGCATTATCGCTTGTATTTGGATCTTTATCGAAAACTCCGTCTTGATCTGTAAGAATTATTAAAAGTTGGCCTTCGATTAACTTTGCGACGTCTCCACTTAATTGATCGTTGTCCCCGAATTCTATTTCTTCTGTCGATACGGAATCATTTTCGTTGATAATAGGAATTGCTCCAAGAGCTAAAATATTTATGATACTTTTTTTAATATTATTTGATCTTTTACTATCTTTAAAATCTTCATGACTGAGGAGCACTTGTGCTGCAAATAGACCATGTGATTTTAGTTCATTTTGATACGCATTAATCAGATCAATTTGCCCAACAGCAGACAATGCTTGAAGTTTTTCTATTTGTTGTGGCCTTTGATCAAGCTTCCAAAGCTTCATTCCACATGCAATTGCGCCAGACGAGACTAAAATTATTTCATATCCTAAATTTATAAGTTCTTTGATTTGAGACGATATTTTTCTGATGAAATTTACTTCGACTACATTTGACTCTGATGCAACTAAACTAGATCCAATTTTTATTACAATTTTTTTATTCACTATCTTTCTGCATTAAGAAATTTTTAGATATCTCATTTAGTAGTTCAGCAATACCGGTTTTCGTAACAGATGATATGCTAAAAAGTCTTCTGTCAGGATATTTAATTTCCAAATCACTATAAACGTCTTTTGCTTTTTCTTCACATAAATCAATTTTATTTAAAACTATCCATCTTTCCATTTTGAAAAGATTAGAATCATAAAGTTCAAGCTCTTTTTCAATATTTGAAATATCTTCTATAAGATCCTGTTGGTTAAAAGAACTAACGTCGACTAAATGTAAAAGTAATCTAACTCTCGATAAGTGCTTTAAAAACTTTATGCCCAAACCAATGCCATCCGATGCTCCTGGAATTAAACCAGGAATGTCTGCTACAACAAATGATGAGTAATTATTTTTTACAACACCTAAGTTGGGCTTCAAGGTTGTAAAGGGATAATCTGCAATTTTAGGTTTTGCCGAAGAAATTACTGATATAAAAGTAGACTTTCCCGCATTAGGCAAGCCTAATAAACCCACATCTGCCAAGACTTTCAATTCAAGTTTGATAAAGAGCTTTTCTCCATTCGTTCCTTCTGTAGTTTTCCTTGGTGCCCTATTGGTTGAAGATTTGAAACGCGCATTTCCCAGCCCTCCTTTGCCTCCAACAGCAATTTCAATTGCTTCATCATAGGTGGTCAAATCACAAATAATTTCATCTGTGTCTTCATTAACTATCTGAGTACCAATTGGAACCTTTAAAATGAGATTTTGAGCATCTTTTCCATGCTTATCTCTTCCCTGTCCATTTGAACCATTTTTTGCTTGATACCTAGTTTGTAATTTAAAATCTTGCAAAGTAGTTAAGGACTTTTCAGCTTGAAAGTAAATACTTCCACCATGACCTCCGTCACCACCATCAGGACCTCCACGAGGAATGAATTTTTCTCTTCTAAAGCTTAGGCAGCCATTCCCACCTCTTCCTGCAACTATTTCAATGGATGCTTCATCGATGAAGCTCATGGGATTACTCAGAAATTATAATGTTGACGTATTGTCTAGGATTTTTTCCTTTTTTTTCAAAAGCTACTTCGCCTGCACATTTTGCGAACAATGTGTGATCCTTTCCAATCCCGACATTTTCTCCAGGATGAAATTTTGTGCCTCTTTGTCTTACTATAATTGACCCAGCTGTTACCTTTTGACCCCCATAGGTCTTAACCCCAAGAAATTTTGGGTTCGAATCTCTACCATTTCTGGTGCTTCCACCTGCTTTTTTATGAGCCATAGTTAAACTTTAATTGAATCTATTTTTACTTTTGTTAATTTTTGTCGATGCCCTTGCTTACTTCTATAATCCTGTCTTCTTCTCATCTTAATAATAACTATTTTCTTATCTTTTTCTTGGGATAAAACAGTACCAGTGACCTTAGCTCCGTCTAGAAATGGTGTGCCAACTTCAAGTTTGTCATTATTTTTTACAGCCAAAACATCACTGAATTCAACTTTTTCGCCTTCACCTAAATCGAGCTTCTCGATAGTGATAATCTCACCCTCTTCCACTTTATGCTGTTTACCACCTGTTTCTATTACCGCGTAAGTCATATCAATTTATAAAAAGGAGTGAATAATATCTAATTAATACAATACTCGCAATCTTTTCAAATGTTGTAATATACAAATATGGGGAGTAATTTTACTCAAGAAAGTAGCTACGATAATGAAAAGCTTTTGCTTTGTTCAGAAGGTAGTCTATTTGGTGATGATAATGGGAAGCTTCCTAATAGCGAAATGCTTATGATAAACAGAATTTTGAAGATAAATTCTAATGAAGGAGATTATGAGAATGGGCTTTTGATTGGGGAGTTAGATATCAACCCTGATTTATGGTTTTTTAAGTGCCATTTTAAAGGAGACCCAGTGATGCCTGGGTGCTTAGGTTTAGACGCAATGTGGCAACTCTTAGGATTTTACTTGCTTTGGGATGGAAATCCTGGAATTGGTAGAGCCCTTGGAGCGGGCGAGGTAAAATTTTTCGGTCAAGTGCTGCCGAAAGCACAATTAGTAAGATATGAAATCAGTATTAAAAGAATTAGAAAGCAAAAATTAGTTGTTGGCTTTGCTGATGGGAAAATGTTTGTTGATAACAAAGAAATTTACACAGCAAAAAATCTAAGGGTTGGATTATTTAAAGATCCTTCAAATTTTTAAATGGAACCAAGAAGAGTTGTCATAACTGGTATTGGCGCTGTTTCTCCAATAGGTTTGAACGTTAAAGAAGTTAATAGCTCTCTTAAAGATGGTAAATCAGGGATTTCTTTTAATGAAGAATATAAAGAACTTGGCATGCGCTCCCATATTGCTGGTTCAATTGATATTTCATTGCCAGAACTAATTGATAGAAAATTATTGAGATTTATGGGGGAAACAGCAGCTTATTCTTTTGTTAGCGCTGAGGAAGCTATTAATGATGCTGATTTAAAAAAAGAAAACTTTAATACAAGACTAGGAATTATTGCTGGATCTGGTGGAGCTTCCTCTAGAAGTCAAGTCGAAGCAGCCGACATTTCACGAAACAAAGGCGTAAAGAGAATAGGTCCTTACCGAGTAACACAAACTATGGGGAGTACTGTCTCGGCTTGCCTCGCTACTTTTTTAGGAATAAAAGGAATAAATTATTCTATTTCCTCAGCTTGTTCAACTAGTGCACATTGTATAGGAAACGCATACGAGCAAATAATCCTTAATAATCAGGACATAGTCTTGGCTGGCGGGGGTGAAGACGAACATTGGACCCAATCTATGATGTTCGACGCGATGGGTGCCCTTTCAAGCAAATATAACGAGAATCCAGAGAAATCTTCAAGACCATTTGATGAAGGTAGAGACGGTTTTGTTATAGCAGGTGGAGGCGGAATGATAATTTTAGAAGAGCTAAGTCATGCCTTATCTAGAGATGCGAAGATTTATGGAGAAATAGTGGGATATTCTGCTACCTCTGATGGTGGCGACATGGTTGCTCCTTCAGGTGAAGGAGCGATAAATTGCATGCGTAATGCGTTAATAATGAGTAATTTAGAAAGTGTTGATTATTTAAATGCTCATGGAACGTCTACTCCAACCGGAGACCCTGTAGAGCTAGAATCAATCAAAGAAGTTTTTAAAGATGCCCTTCCAATTGTAGGATCTACTAAATCTCAAACAGGACATGCTCTTGGTGCAGCTGGTGTTTTGGAATGCATATATAGTCTTTTGATGATGAAAGAAAACTATATTGCCGAATCCATAAACATTGATTCTCCTATAACCGAATCATCAGGCATAGAGCTTGCAAGGGAGTATACAAAAAAAAATGACTTCAAAGCTTTCATGTCAAACAGTTTTGGATTTGGCGGAACAAATGCCAGTTTAATAGTTAAGAAATACTCTTAAAATGGAATTTCATCATCAAAAGTTGGGGGCTCTTGCGACTGTATTTCTTGAGAAGGCTCTTGCAGCCCATCAGCATTGTTTCTTGATCCAAGCATCTGCATTTCTCTAGCAACAATTTGAGTGGAAAATTTTCTTTCTCCAGTATTTTTATCCTCATAAGAATTTGTTTGTAATTGACCTTCAACATATATTGAAGATCCTTTTTTCATATACTCACCGACTACTTCAGCCAATCTTCGAAAAAATACAACTCTATGCCATTCAGTTTTTTCTCTTTTTTCTCCAGATTGTTTATCGTTCCAAGAACTTGATGTAGCAATGGATATTGAAGCTACTGCATCTCCGCCAGCTGTATATCTCATTTCTGGATCTGCTCCAAGATTACCAAGTAATATAACCTTATTTATACTTGCCATTTTTTTCTCAACATTAATGTCATAATTATTATTGTTTGATTAAATACTAAGTTTAAAGAAGATTCAATTAAATGAAGTACATAAATGTAAAAGGCGCTAGACAACACAACCTTAAGAATATCGATATTTCAATACCGAGAGATAAGCTAACTGTAATAACTGGTCTCTCTGGATCTGGAAAATCATCTTTGGCTTTTGACACTTTATATGCCGAGGGCCAAAGAAGGTATGTTGAATCTTTATCAGCTTACGCAAGACAATTTCTTTCAGTGATGGATAAGCCAGACGTTGATACGGTCGAAGGTTTATCGCCGGCAATTTCGATAGAACAAAAATCAACTTCTCATAATCCTAGATCAACAGTTGGTACAGTAACTGAGATTCACGATTACTTAAGATTGCTTTTTGCAAGAACTGGAACTCCTAAGTGTCCTGATCATGGTATTTCTCTAGAAGGTCAAAGCATAGACCAAATTTCAAAAAATATTCTTGAAAACTTTAAAGACGAAAAAATCTTAATCCTGGCTCCATTAATAAAAGAGCAAAAAGGAGAACATTTAAATTTATTTGAGGAACTTAAAATAAAAGGGTTTGTGCGTCTTAGCGTTGATGGAAGAATTTTTGATATCCAAGATTTACCAACTCTCGAAAAAAATAAAAAACACAACATAAGTATTATCGTTGATAGAACTTCTGGAAAGCTTGAAAATAAATCAAGAATTGTTCAGTCAATTGAAACCTGTTTAGCAGAAACAAACGGTCTTGTTGAAGTTGTCTCTGCAGAAAATTCGAACAAAAAGAAATCCTACTCAACTAAAATGGCATGTTCCATATGTGGATATAGTATTCCTGAATTAGAACCAAGATTATTTTCGTTCAATAGCCCTTCTGGAGCTTGTATGGCATGCGATGGATTGGGAACTAAAGCGGAAATAGATTTGCTTAAGGTTGTATCGCAGCCAGAATTTAGTCTAAATCAAGGAGCAATTAGGGGCTGGGATATAAATCACATGTATAGACATTACCTTCTAAGGTGCGTTAGTAATCATTATGATTTTTCATTGGACGATCCTTTCGAGGACTTACCGGAAAATATAAAGAAGATAGTTTTGGAAGGAAGTGGCAGTGAAGATGTAGATTTTAGCTACACTTCAAAAAGAGGAAGGAGGATTGAGATAATAAGGCCTTTTGAAGGCGTGTTAAACCGAATTTTAAGAAAGTATCAGGAATCTGACTCCTCACTTATCAGGGAGGATATGGCAAAGTTCATGACGTTAAAGCCTTGTTCTTCTTGTAATGGAACTAGATTGAACGAAGCCGCAAGAAATGTATTTATTGAAGAGTTTTCTCTTCCTGATATTTCTGAATTAACAATAGAAGAGGCTTTTATTTTTTTTAAGAAACTAAAACTTAAGGGAGCTAAAGGAAAAATCGCTGAAAAGATTGTCAAAGAAATTATTGAAAGATTAAATTTTTTAGTTGATGTCGGATTAAATTATTTAAATTTATCGAGAAGCGCAGAGTCTTTGAGTGGAGGAGAAGCTCAAAGAATAAGACTTGCTAGCCAAATTGGAGCGGGTCTCGTTGGCGTAACATACATTTTAGATGAGCCGTCTATTGGGTTGCATCAAAGAGATAA
>Ga0207916_1000003_pt1 | contig 32287 bp, 49 predicted proteins | sample DeeseametaMP1141_FD_184194 | JGI IMG/M metagenome (GOLD analysis project Ga0207916, IMG submission 184194) | Marine microbial communities from the Deep Indian Ocean - MP1141 (SPAdes) | ecosystem: Environmental > Aquatic > Marine > Oceanic | place: South Indian Ocean | collected 2011-03-05 | reverse complement strand
GATTTTCAGGAGTAATGAAAAGGCATAATTTCTCTGGACAGAAAGCAAGCCATGGGGTCCATAAAGTTCATAGAGCCGGTGGTTCTATTGGTAACGCATCATATCCTGGCCATGTATTTAAAGGCACAAAAATGGCCGGAAGAATGGGAAACCAAAAAACAACTATTCAGTCAGTAACAGTTGTTGAAGTAAATAAAGAAAAAAATTATTTACTTGTAAATGGATCTGTACCAGGAAGTAAGGGAAATATAGTTCAAATATCTTCAGCAATAAAGGTAAATTCATGAGTGTAAAATTAAAAACCTTTTCCTTAAAAGACAAAAAAGCATCCGACAAACAATACGATTTTAATTTGGAGGAAGATGTGAATATCGGACTTTTACATCAAGTAACAAAAGGGAATAGAACGAACGCAAGAAATAACACTGCATCTGTTAAAACAAGGTCCCAAGTTTCTGGAACCGGGGCAAAGCCTTGGGTTCAAAAAGGAACTGGAAGGGCTAGACATGGCTCTTTACGTTCTCCAATATTTGTTGGAGGGGGTATAGCCCATGGTCCAGGTGGAAGAGTTTACAAAGATAGAACACCAAAAAAAATGAAGCAAAAATCTTTAAACATGTCACTTTCAAACCGAATATTAGAAAATTCAGTTTTTGTTATTGATGGTTCAGGTATTGAGAAGCCTTCTACAAAAGTAGCATCAGAAGCCCTTAAAGAATTATCAATATCGAAATCATTTGTTTTTGTATATGCAGAAGATGATGATTTTTTAATTAAATCATTTAGAAACCTAAAAAAAGCTAAAGTCACATCAGTTAAAAAACTTTCTACTTTTGATGTTATTTCTAATGAAGTAGTAGTTTTTAGTGAAAATGCAATGAACAGTATATTGGATAAAAAATGAAGTATTTAGAAGATGTATTAATTCAACCATTAATATCTGAGAAGTCTTATGATCGGATTGCAGATTCAAATTCCTATACTTTTTTTGTTCACACAAGTTCTACAAAGCCTGAAATAAAAAGAGCTGTTGAAGAAATATTTGAAGTCGACGTACTGTCAGTTAATACAATGTATAAAAAAGGAAAAAAGAAAAGGTTTGGATATGTTTTAGGTCAACAAAGCACAAGAAAAGTTGCAATTGTTACCCTCGGAGAGGGTCAAACTATAGAGGCTTTTGGGGTATAAATATGGGATCAAAAAAAATCAGACCAATTACTCCAGGAATGAGAGGACACGTAACAGGAGATTTTAGTGAAATTACTAAATCTAAGCCTGAAAAAAATCTTTTACAATCAAAAAAATCAACTGGTGGTAGAAATAATAAGGGGAGGATTACCTCTAGACATAGGGGCGGTGGCCATAAGCAAAAATATAGAGTAGTAGATTTCAAAAGGACAAAAGACGGTATACCAGCTAAAGTTGCTGGAATTGAATATGATCCAAATAGAAATTCGAGAATTGCTTTATTGCATTACGTTGATGGTGAGAAGAGCTACATAATTGCTCCTGATGGTGTATATGAGGGAAGCATGGTTGAATCTGGATCTAAAGCTGAAATTAAAGATGGTAATTGTTTACCGTTAAGAAACATTCCGGCAGGAACTTTTGTTCATGCAGTTGAGTTAAGACCAGGTGGTGGTGCAAAAATGGCAAGATCCGCTGGATCATCTGTTCAATTAATGAGTAAAGAATCTGGATTAGCGTTACTTAGATTACCTTCTGGTGAGATGAGAACGGTCTCAATGGACTGTAGAGCAACTATTGGAAGTGTTGGAAATGCTGAAGCAGAATTAACCAAACTCGGCAAAGCTGGTAGAAAAAGATGGAAAGGCGTAAGGCCACAAACAAGAGGTGTTGCAATGAACCCTGTTGACCACCCACTTGGAGGTGGCGAAGGAAAATCATCTGGAGGAAGAACTCCTGTAAGTCCTTGGGGTAAACCAGAGGCGAAGACAAGAAAAAAGAAAAAATACAGCAATAAATCAATTGTTCGAGGTCGATCACAAAAAGGCAGAAACTAATAATGACAAGAAGTTTACGAAAAGGACCATTTGTAGATAACCATCTATTGGTAAAAGTAGAAGATGCGCAAAACTCTGGTAATAAAAGTGTTATCAAAACATGGAGCAGAAGATCTACTGTAGTTCCAGAAATGGTAGGTCTGACAATAGCTGTACATAATGGAAAACAACATATCCCAATCTTTATAACTGAGGCAATGGTTGGACATAAATTAGGAGAGTTCGCGCCTACAAGAACTTTTAGAGGACACCCAGGACAAAGCTAATGGAAAACGAAACAATTACAGCAAAAAGCAAATATATTAGACAATCTCCTTACAAATTGAGGCTTGTCTTAAATTTAATTAGAGGTTTACCTGTTTCCGAAGCTCTAGATATTTTAAAATTCACAAAAAGAAAAGCATCTGATGAAATAACAAAAGTAATTCAAAGCGCAATGGCAAATGCAGAAAACAACTTTGGATTAAATTCTAATGATCTATACATTTCAAAAGCTATCGCAGATGAAGGACCTACGCTAAAAAGATTTAGACCTAGAGCAAGAGGAAGGGCCGGAAGAATAAATAAAAGAACCTCTCACCTAATAATTGAACTAGCAAGTACAGGGGAATAGTTATGGGTCAAAAAACACATCCTTACGCATTTCGAATTGGAATAGTAAATGATTGGAAATCACGATGGTTCAGCGATAAAGACTATACAAAACTAGTCAATCAGGATTACAGGATAAGAGAGTTTTTATCTTCTCAACTAATTAAAGGAGCAGTATCAAGAATTGATATTGAAAGAACAAGAGACAAAGTACAAGTTGATATACATACAGCTAGACCAGGTGTTGTCATTGGTAGAAAAGGTGCGGAAGCTGATAGATTAAGAAAAGGGCTCGAGGATCTATCTAGTCAACCTGTAAAACTCAATATTATTGAAGTTAGAGAGCCTGAACTAGATGCTCAACTTTTAGCTAGAGCAGTTGCTGACCAACTTGAAAGCAGAGTTGCATTTAGAAGAGCAATGAAGAGAGCAGTTACAGGTGCATTAAAAGCAGGTGCAGAAGGTGTGAGAGTTGAGTGTTCTGGAAGATTAGGTGGAGCTGAAATGGGAAGAAGAGAATGGTATCGAGAAGGAAGAGTCCCATTACATACTTTACGTGCTGATATTGATTTTGGTCGAGCTGCTGCCCAAACTACTGTTGGATCAATTGGGGTAAAAGTTTGGGTGTATAAAGGTGATGTTGTAGCTTCTAACAAACTTAGACAAGACAAAATAGCAGCAGAAGCTAATTTAGCAAGTGGAGGCCCTACAGCAGGAAGAGTGAAGTCAGTAAAATCAAGAGTAGAAGCTGCTGTTGGGGAGAAAAAGAAATCAAAAATTTTAGAAGCTGGCGGAGGAAAAAAGACTAACGAATCATCTTCAAAAATAGTTGAAGCTGGCGGAGGAAATAAAATAAGACCAAATGAAGCAACCCAACAGTTTGAGCAAGAAAAATCAATATTGGAAGAAGAATAATTATGTTAATGCCAAAGAAAACAAAACATAGAAAATCACATAGAGGTAGAAGAAGAGGTTTATCAAAAGGGGGCAACGAAGTAACTTTTGGAGATTTCGGTTTACAGGCAGTAGAAACATCCTATATTACAGCACGCCAAATAGAGGCAGCAAGAATTACAATAACAAGAACCATGAAGAGAGGTGGAAAAGTATGGATTAACATATTTCCACACAAGCCAGTTACTCAAAAACCAGCTGAAGTAAGGATGGGTTCAGGAAAAGGTAATGTAGAGTATTATGTTGCAGTAGTAAAACCTGGAAAAATAATATTTGAAGTCTCTGGAGTCTCTGAAGAAATTGCTAAAGAAGCTATGAGAAAAGCAGGACACAAATTACCAATTAAGACAAAATTTGTAAAGAGGAACATATGAGCGTTAACGATTTAAAAGAATTATCAATAACCGAGTTAGAAAATAAGATTTTTGATCTAAAGCGTGAATTGATGGATTCAAGGTTTGCGTTGGCAACAAGTCAAATTGAAGACACATCTGTATTCAAGAAAATAAAAAAAGAAATTGCACAAGCCAATACAATTCTTAATCAAAAAGTTAAACAAGAAAGCATAAATCAGGATTCTAATGAATAGTATTGAGAGAACTTCTAGAAAAGTTAGAACAGGAGTAGTTGTCTCCGATAGTAGAGATAAGACTGTCACTGTATCTATAGAATTACAGTTTCAACATCCTAAATATGGAAAAATTGTTAAGAAAACTAGAAAACTTCATGCTCATGATGAAAACTCTGAAGCAAAGGTAGGAGATACAGTAAAAATAACTGAAACAAAACCAGTATCAAAAACAAAAATGTGGAGAGTTGTTGAAATAATTGAGAGAGCCAGATGATACAAAAAGAATCAAGATTAAAAGTTGCAGATAATTCAGGAGCTAAAGAAGTCCTTTGTATCAAGGTAAAAGGAAGTTCTAGGATTAGATATGCTGGATTGGGTGATGTATTTACTGCAACAGTAAAAGATGCTGTTCCAGGAGGTCAAATAAAAAAAGGTGATATTGTTCAAGCCGTTGTTGTAAGAACAAGTAAAGAAACCCGAAGAAAAGATGGAACATATATAAGATTTGATGAAAATGCTTGTGTTATATTAAATGACCAAGATCAACCACGTGGTACACGAATTTTTGGTCCTGTCGGAAGAGAATTAAGAGAAAAAAAATATATGAGAATAGTTTCGCTTGCACCAGAGGTTTTGTGATGAAAATTCAAAAAGGTGACACAGTAAAAATAATTTCCGGAAAAGATAATGGTAAAGAAGGTAAAGTCTTACAAGTTTTTCCTAAGAAGAACCAAGTCTTGGTTGAAGGCGTAAATGTGAATAAAAAACATCAAAAACCACAGGGACAAACCATGCAGGGTGGTGTAATTGATAAAAGCATGCCAATTCATGTTTCAAATGTAGCACTAGTTGTCAAAAAAAAGAGTGGAAGAGTAAGATATAAGTTTGATAAAAATGGAAACAAATTTAGAGTACTAGCGCAAACTGGGGATGAAGCATGATTCCAAGACTAAAAAAACAATATAGAAATGTATTAATTGATGACTTAAAAAAACAATTAAATATAAATAATACAAATGCAGTGCCAAGTTTAGAGAAAATAGTAATAAATATTGGAGATGGAAAAGCAGCAACTGATGGTCGAGCACTTGAATCAATGGTTGATGAATTAACTGCAATATCTGGTCAAAAACCAGTCATCAAAAGAGCAAAAAAATCAATTGCCGGTTTTAAGATCCGAGAAGGAATGCCAATAGGTGTCTCTGTGACTCTCAGAGGAAATAGAATGTGGGAGTTTTATGATCGTTTTGTTCAAGTTGTTGTTCCAAGAATTCGTGACTTTAGAGGATTTAGCAAAAAATCTTTTGATGGCAATGGTAATTTCTCTCTTGGACTTAACGAGCAGCTTGTATTTCCAGAAGTTGAATATGATAAAGTTAGGGACATAAGAGGTATGAACATAACAATTTGTACAACTGCGAGTGATAATCAAGATGGATATGGCTTACTTAATGCACTTGGGTTTCCATTTAGAGAGGAATAATTATGGCTAAAACAAGCAAAATTGTTAAAAATAATAAAAGAGAACAAACTGCTAATTTTTATTCCTCAAAAAGAAAAGAATTATTAGACATTGTTAGAGATCCAGAATCTTCATACGATGAAAAAAGAGAAGCTCAAAAAAAGATTGCAAAAATGCCACGTGATGCGTCAGCAACAAGACATCGAAATAGATGTCAAGTAACTGGAAGACCAAGAGGAAATCTAAGAAAGTTTGGCATGTCAAGGAACACTTTCCGTGATTTAGCATTAAAAGGTGAGCTTCCAGGAATAAAGAAAGCATCTTGGTAAAAATGGTTAATGATCCAATTTCAGATTTTTTAACACGATTAAGAAATGCAACATTAGTATCAAAATCTAATGTAGAAATACCTCATTCAAAATTTAAATATGAACTTGCGAAGCTATTTAAAGATGAGGGTTACGTAAGCGATATTGAAATAAAAGGTGAAGGAGCAAAAAGAGTCATTGACTTAACAATTAAATTTTCTGAAGAAGGTAAGTCAGTAATAGCTGGTTTGAATAGACTTTCAAAACCTGGAAGAAGAGTTTATTCATCTTTTAATGAGTTACCAAGGACTAATGGTGGACTAGGAACTGTGGTTGTTTCAACGTCAAGAGGCTTATTATCAGATTCCGAAGCAAGGAAAAGAAAACTAGGTGGAGAATTGATATGCGAGGTCTGGTCATGAGCAGGATAGGAAATAAACCAATCGTTATTCCAGAAAATGTTGAAGTTAAATTAGATGATAAAAAAATATTTGTCAAAGGCTCAAAAGGAGAATTAACAACTGAAATTTTGGATGAAAGAATTAAGTTTGAAATCAATGAAGGTATTCTAAAATTTACTCGAGAATCTGAGGATAAATCTGTTAAAAGTTTACATGGATTGTACAGATCATTAGTTGCAAACAACATTATTGGTGTAAGTGAAGGTTATTCAAAAACTTTAACTCTCCAGGGAGTTGGGCATAGAGTTACACTGAAGGGAAACGATTTAGAGATATTGTGCGGGTTTTCACATCCAGTTTTATTTAAGAAAGTAGAAAGTATTTCATTCGAGGTACCAGATCAAAATACAATTATTGTTTCTGGAATAGATAAAGGTCTTGTAGGACAAGTTGCTGCTGATATAAGGTCTATAAAACCTCCAGAACCTTATAAAGGCAAGGGAATTAGATATCAAGACGAGTATGTTAGAAGAAAAGCTGGAAAAGCAGCTGTGGCAACTACAGGAGCTTAATATGAGAAAATCAGATCAAAGATTAAAAAGAAAAGTTAGAATTCGAAAAAAAGTTTATGGTGATTCCAACAAACCACGTCTAGCTGTTTATAAAAGTAATAAAAATATCTATGTGCAAGCTATAGACGACTTGAATCATACAACTATTGGCTCAGCAAGCACTTTATCAAAAGAATTAAAGGTCGAAAGACTTACAATTGATGCCGCAAAAAAAGTAGGAGAACTTATGGGCGACATTCTAAATAAAAATAAAATAGAAGAAGCCGTTTTTGATCGCGGGGGATACATCTACCATGGAAGAGTCAAAGCTTTAGCTGATGGTATAAGAGAAAAAGGAATTAAATTTTAATGGCAGAAGTAGAGTTACAAGAAAACGTAATACACATAAACAGAGTTGCAAAAGTTGTTAAGGGTGGAAGAAATTTTGCTTTTACAGCTCTTGTAGCTGTTGGAGATGGAAATGGTAATGCTGGCATTGGCTACGGAAAAGGTTCAGAGGTTCCTTTAGCAATACAAAAAGCTATAGAAAATGCAAAGAAGAATATTCATCCGATACCAATGGCAGGCTCAACGATAGTTCATACAATAACTGGTGAACACGGATCTTCTAAAGTTTTACTTAAACCTGCAGCTCCTGGAACAGGGGTTATTGCAGGAGGCGCTGCTCGTCAAGTTTTAGAGGTCGCCGGAATCAAGGATATTCTTGCAAAATCTCTAGGATCTCCAACCCATTTAAATGTCGCTAAGGCAACATTAAACGGACTACTAGGTCAGCGAACACCTGATGAGGTTGCAAAACTTAGAGGTAAGAAGGCTATGGAAATTGCACCAAAAGGATTGGTCGATGCTTATGAAAAAACAAAAGCAGAAAGAAAGCTTAGAGAAGATGCAAAAGGTTAAAATTACTTTGAGGAGATCTCTTATTGGTCAAGGATTTAAAGCTAAAGAAACTATAAAATCTTTGGGTCTAAAAAAAATTAATTCATCTGTAGTTAGAGAAATGGATGATAGTCTTGCCGGAATGTTAGATAAAGTAAAACATCTAGTTGAAACAGAGGATGTAAAATAAATGAGTAAAATAAAATTTCATCATCTTAAACCAACTCCAGGATCATCTAAATCTAAGCTTCGTAAAGGACGAGGAGAATCTGGTAAAAGAGGTAAAACTGCAGGAAGAGGAACTAAGGGTACAGGAGCGCGTAAAACAGTACCTGCTTACTTTGAAGGTGGTCAAATACCGCTTTATAGAAGAATACCAAAGTTAAAGGGTCTTAAAAATACTCCAAAAATGTCATATGTTGTAGTAAATGTATCAGACCTTCAGGAAAAAAATTTAAAAGGAGATATTGATCCAGATGTCTTACAACAAAATGGTCTAACAAGAAAAAAAGGACTAGTAAAAGTTTTGGGCAATGGAGATATCACAAATACTGTAAATATAAAAGTACATGCCGTCAGTGAGTCTGCAAAGAAAAAAATTGAAGATGCCGGCGGGACTGTAGAAGTTATAGAGGTTTAAAGTGAAGCTTTCAATTTTTAGATATATGTTTAAAATTCCTGATCTAAGAAAACGTATAATTTTTACATTGATTATGTTTGGTGTGTATAGGCTGGGAGCTGCAGTACCAGTCCCAGGAGTTGACTTAGAAGCTGTACAAAGATTGACAGACTCAGGTTCACAAGCCGGAATCTATGGCCTATTAAATTTATTTTCTGGAGGAGCCTTAGAAACATTTTCTGTTTTTGCACTTGGAATTATGCCCTATATTACTTCAAGTATTATTCTTCAACTTTTAACAGTTGTTATTCCACGATTACAAAAACTTCAAGAAGAGGGCGAATCTGGTAAAAAAGTTATCACACAATGGACTAGGTATATAACTGTTGTTTTAGCATTACTTCAATCGACTGGGTTAACCTACATTTTTTCAAGAGGAAGTTTAACCGGAGGAATATCTTTGATTCCAAACTATACCCCATCAAGAGTTGGATTAATTGTACTAACTATGACTGCTGGGACAGCATTTATCATGTGGCTAGGAGAATTAATTTCACAAAGAGGGATTGGTAATGGAATGTCTTTAATTATCTTTGCAAGTATTATCAGCCAATTACCTGCAAGCTTTGGTGGAGCATACCAGGTTACTGCTGGTCAGGGAAGAATTGGTCAATTTAGCTTTCTTGTTTTAATGTTTTTTCTTATGATTGTAGGAATTATTTACGTTGAACAAGGTCAAAGAAGAATACCAATCCAATTTGCAAAAAGAGTTAGAGGAAGAAAAGTTATGGGAGGTCAAAGTACATATATACCATTGAAAGTGAACAGTGCTGGCGTGATTCCTGTTATTTTTGCTACGAGCGTTCTCTTCTTTCCAGCATTAATAGCTACTTCACTTCCACAAGATAATAATATTACCGCAGGAATAAGAAATTGGATTGATGTAAACTTAGCCAATTCTCAAGGAACTAGTTGGTTTTATATATTCTTTTTAGGTATGTTAATAATTTTTTTCACCTATTTTTACACCACAATACAATTTGATCCAGTAAGACAATCTGACATGATAAGAAGACAAGGTGGTTTTGTCCCTGGTGTGCGTCCAGGTATTTCAACAACAAATTACTTGTCTCATATAATTAGCAGAATTACATTACCAGGTTCAGTATTTTTAGCATCCGTAGCAGTTTTACCCTCTATAGCTTCAGCAATTTGGGATATTCCTTTAGGTTTCAGTGGTATATCAATATTAATAACCGTTGGCGTGGCTCTTGAAACTATGAAACAAATCGAAAGTCAATTAAGTATGAGAAACTACGAAGGATTTGTTGATTGACGGATATCACTATTTTTCTTGGACCACCTGGTGCAGGAAAAGGGACTCAAGCTGAAAAAATATCTGAAAAATTTAACATACCTCACATCTCTACTGGTGTGATGCTTAGAGAACATGTTGAGAACGAGACAGAATTGGGTCTTGTTGCTAAAGAAATATTGAATAAAGGAAATCTTGTTTCTGATGAGCTAGTTACTTCTATGCTTATTGAAAGATTAGAAAATGATGATTGTGAAAAAGGTGCAATTTTAGATGGTTTCCCTAGAACAATTACCCAAGCTGAAAGTCTTAACATCGAAGGCTTGAATATAAAAACTGTCATTTTATTTGAAGTAAATGAAACTGAGTTAATAAAACGAATGGTTGAAAGAGGCAGAGAAGACGACACAGAAGAGTCAATAAAGGTTAGGTTAGATGTGTATCGAGATGAAACTTTACCTTTAATAAAATTTTATGATGATAAAGATGTACTAAAAACTGTTGATGCATTTGGAGATATAGATGAAATTTTCAACCATATCTCAGGTCTTATAAAAACATGATTACATACAAATCAAATGATGATTTTATGAATATGAAAAAAGCAGGAAAAATAGTGTCCACTATTCATTCTGAACTTGAGAATATGTCTTCACCTGGAACAAGGATCGAAGAGCTAGACAAAAAGGCAGAAGAGATAATTACTAAATCTAACTCTATTTCTAACTTTTTCAATTACAGAGGATTTCCATCATATATATGTGCTTCTGTTAATGATGTTGTTGTACATGGGATACCAAAAAATTTTGTTATAGAAGAAGGTGATATTTTATCTATTGATGTTGGTTGTATAGTAAACGGTTATCATGCGGATGCTGCATTAACTTATGGAGTTGGAGAAATTTCTGACGAGGATCAAAAATTAATTGATGTTACCAAGAAAGCACTTTATGAAGGAATAAAGCTTGTTAAGGATGGACAAAAACTTGGAACAATCGGAAATAAAATTGAAAAAATAGGAAATAAAAATTCTTATGGTGTTGTAAGAGAATATGTTGGTCACGGCATAGGGCTCTCGATGCATGAAGATCCACAAGTACCAAATTATGGTATCAAAAATAAAGGATTTACTTTAAAAACAGGTATGGCAATTTGCATAGAGCCTATGTTTAATCTTGGTTCGGCAGAAACAAAAGTTGACCCCGATGGCTGGACTGTGAGGACAGTTGATGGAAAAAAATCTGCACACTGGGAGCATACAATAGGAATAATGGAGGATGAAGTATGTATTTTTACAGAAAGGTAAATTTACGAAAAATGTTGGTAATACTTCATAATCTGACTAATCTAGTAAATCGGTCTTAAAATCGGGTCATTTTGGTAGAAAAAGAAAAAAATATAATTAAAGTCCAAGGGACTGTTAAAGAAACTCTCCCAAATGCCTCATTTAAGGTTGAACTTGAAAGTGGAGCTGAAATTTTAGCTCATGTGTCCGGGAAAATGAGAATGAGGTACATTCGTATTTTGCCCGGAGATGTAGTTGAAATGGAAGTTTCACCATATGATCCCACAAGAGGTAGGATTACTTGGAGACATAAATGAAAGTAAAAGCAAGTGTTAAAAAAAGAGGTCCTAACGACCAAATAGTACGTCGAAAAGGAAAGCTTTATGTTATCAATAAAAGAAACCCAAGACACAAACAGAGGCAAGGTTAAGTTTGGCTAGAATTTCAGGTATTGATATACCAAGAGAAAAAAGGGTGATTGCATCACTTAGATATATACATGGTGTTGGTGCAAAGAGAGCAGAAGATATCTGTAATGACTTAGAAATAAATCCAGATACAAGAGTAAACAACCTTACTAATGATGAAGTCGCCAAGATAAGAAAATATATAGAATCAAATTTTAGAGTAGAAGGTGATCTACGTAGAGATGTATCTCAAAATATACGAAGAAAGACTGAGATTGGAACTTACCAGGGTATGAGACATAGAACTGGACTTCCAGTCAGAGGACAACGAACTCATACAAATGCGAGAACAAGAAAAGGTCCAAGATTTGCTATTGCTGGTAAGAAGAAAGTAATGAAATAATGGCAGAGCAAAAATCAAAGAAAAAAAATAAAAAAAATATTCCTTCTGGAATTGCACATATTAAAGCAAGCTTCAACAATACAATTATCAATATATCTGACACTAATGGAGAAACAGTAGTTTGGACATCAGGGGGTTCAGTTGGATTTAAAGGCTCTAGAAAGTCCACCCCTTATGCTGCACAGGTTGCAGCCGAAGAAGCTGTTAGAAGAGCAACTGAATTTGGAATCCATAAACTAGATATCATAATAAGTGGTACCGGTGCTGGAAGAGAAACAGCTGTAAGAACATTGCAAAACATGGGAATGGATGTTGGATCAATTAAAGATATTACGCCAACCCCACACAATGGATGTCGCCCTAAGAAAAGGAGACGAAATTAATGGCTAGATATACTGGGCCAAGAGTTAGAGTCTCAAGAAGATTAGGATTTAACGTATTTGAAAATAGAAAAGGCGATAAAGCTCTTCAAGACAGACCATACCCACCAGGGGAAAATGGTAAGAAAAGAATGAGAGAGACTGATTACGGAACTCAATTAAAAGAGAAACAAAAAGTCCGATATATGTATGGAGTTCTTGAAAAGCAATTTAGAAATTATTACAAAGAAGCAACAAGGATGCCAGGCATAACCGGAGAAAATCTTCTTGTTTTGCTTGAATCAAGAATTGATAATGTTATTTATAGAGCAGGATTTGCTGCTACTAGGCCTCAGGCAAGACAATTAGTTTCTCATAGACACTTCAAACTTAATGGAAAATTAATTGATATCCCTTCCATACAAATAAAGCCTGGAGATAAAATTGAACTTAAAGATCAAAGTAGTGACCTCATTGTAATCCAACATACTTTAGATACGGGACAAGACAGAGAAGATGCATCATGGTTAAAAGTAGATGAAAAGAAAAAAAGTATTGAAGTTTTGAATCAGCCAACAAGAAATGACGCTAGTCAACAAATTGAAGAACAATTAATAGTAGAACTTTATTCTAAATAGAATATAAGAAAGGAAAACACGTGTTAATTTTACAAAGACCAGAAATATCTCAGGAAAATCTTGATAAGTCAAGAGCAAGTTTTACGATCGAACCACTTGAAACTGGATTTGGTTTGACCTTAGGTAATACAATGAGAAGGGCTTTACTTTCTCGAGTACCTGGGGTTGCAGTTACAGGTGTAAAAATTGATGGAGTAAATCATGAGTTCACATCAGTACCTGGTGTAGTTGAAGATGTATTAGATGTACTGCTGAACCTTAAACGCTTAGTTCTTAAAGTTGATGATCAAGAAAGTCATACATTAACCGTCAAGGCTAAAGGACCGGGTGAAGTTAATGCAGCACAAATTCAATGTCCTGCTGGTGTAGAAGTTGTAAATACAGATCTGAAAATTTGTACTTTATCAAATGATTCAACACTAGACATGGAAGTTTCGATAGCTCATGGAGTAGGATATCGCTTGGCAGATAAGAACAAAACTAGTGATTCAAGTTTTATACCTATTGATTCTATGTTCTCTCCAGTAGTCAAAGTCAGTTATGCAGTTTCTCCAACACAAGTTGGTCAGGTCACAAACTATGATAAATTGATTCTTGATGTTGAAACTGATGGATCCATTGAGCCAAGTGAAGCAATATCTTCAGTAGGAAAAACTCTTGGAGAACTGTGGAAGCTATTTGCAGATATTGATGAGGGAATTGGTCTTGAATTAGGAGAATTAACTATTTCAGAAGGAAGTTCCCCAGACCTTTCATTGTCTGTAGACGCTCTTGATTTATCAGAAAGACCAAGAAATTGTCTCGGAAGAGAAAATATAACAACTGTTGGACAAATTCTTGAATACACAGAAGACGATTTGCTCAATCTAACAAACTTTGGTCAAAAAAGCTTAGACGAGCTTGTTGCAAAATTAGATGAGCTTGGCCTTAGCTTACCAACAAGTTCAGACTTGAATTCGGAAGATAATTCAGATGCCTAGACCAAGAAAAGGAAAACTTCTTGGAGGATCTTCATCTCATGAAGATCAGATTATAGGTAACTTAATTGCTTCTCTAATTGAATTCGAAAAGATTGAAACTACATTAACCAAAGCTAAAGTTACTAAACCCTATGTTGATAAAGTAATTACTAAAGCAAAAAAAGGCTCGCTTCATGACAGAAGACAAGTTTTAAAGTTTATACAAAATAAAGCAGTCGTAGCAAAGCTTTTTGATGAGTTGGGTCCAAAATATCAAGATAGAGATGGTGGATACACCAGAATAACTAGAACAAGTTATAGAAAAGGTGATGGAGCTGAGCTAGCTGTACTAGAGTTAGTTTAATTTGAATACATTAAAAGATGTTTGGAGACAATTCAAACTTTTCATAAGATTTGACTCTGAAACAATACTCAAAATTACCCAAGATAGATATGAGACAGGCAATGCCTTTTTAATTGTTACATTTAGTTTATTTGCTATTTATATTCCACTTTTATTTAGTTCAAATATAAATAATATTTTTGATTTAATTTTTTTTGGAGTTTTAGATGGAACATTTTCATGGGTATTTTCAAGCCTTGTTATGTGGTTTGCACTCGGCAGAGTATTTAAAGAAAATGTTGATTTAAATTCAATAATTACAATTACGGGTTACTCCCATGGATTAGTTGGATTTGTCTCGATTTGGTTTTTCTTACAAAACTCTTTCATGAATTTTGGAGATAGAGTTAACCAGATCTTTATATTGCTTCTTATCTTTTGGATTTATAATGCTGTTGCTAAATCACTCGAACTTGGTTTTTTTATGGAAAAGAGAAATACAAAACTTTCTTCAGCCATTTTTATATTTATTTTATTTTGGACGTCAGACCCATTAAAAATAATAATATAAATTGCTTTCTTATAAATTAGATATCTCTTACGATGGAACCAATTTTCATGGTTTCCAAAAACAAATCAAAAACAGAACAATTCAAGGAGAAATAGAAAAAATTTTATATAAATTGTTAAAAGATTATGATTTGACATATTCTGGTAGGACTGACGCAGGTGTTCATGCCAAGTCCCAAATACTTTGTTTAAAAGTCAATAAACCACTAAATGATAATTTTATCAATTCTTTTAATTCTTTAATTTCTAATGAGATAAAAGTTAATAAAATTCTTAAAGCAAGTAAAGAATTTAATCCTAGACATGATGCTAAGTCAAGAGTGTACAAATACTTTATCTTAAATAAAACAAAAGATTTACCATTCTCAGAAAATCAAGTTTACTTTATTAATAAAAAATTAGATTTAGATTATTTAAATCGTATTTCAAAAATATTTTTAGGAAATAATAATTTCAAAAATTTTTCAAAACTAAGACCTGGCCAATCTCCCGAACGGTACATCAAAGTTAGTAAATGGACTTATCAAAATTCAAAGTATATATACACAGTTGAAGGTAATTCTTTTCTTCACAATATGGTGAAGTCAATAGTAGGTTCTCAGTTGGCAGTAATTGATAAAAAGATAACTATCAAAGATTTAAAATTATCTTTAAAGAATCCATCTGAAACTCGACATCGATTTATGGTTCCAAGTAGTGGTTTATATCTATGGAAAATCAAATACTAGTCTCCATAAATATAAATACAATTTATACTTAAGTTTCGTTACGATTCTTTAAGGTTTTATGAGTACAAAAACGACATTTGATGGAGTAGATTCTTCTGAGCGAAACTGGCATTTAGTTGATGCTAGTGGATTACCTGTAGGCAGATTGGCTAGCGAAATAGCACAAATTTTAAGAGGTAAACATAAACCGAAATTTGCACCTCATCTAGATGTTGGTGATTATGTGATCGTAATAAATGCTTCAAAAATACAAGCAACATCAAAAAAACCAGAACAAAAAATGTATTATGACCACTCAGGTTATCCAGGTGGATTAAGAGAAGAGTCTTTTAATTCATTAAAAAAGAGAAAACCTGAAAAAATAATTGAAAGAGCCGTATGGGGGATGCTTCCAAAAAACAGATTAGGAAGGTCAATATTAAAAAAATTGTATGTTTATAGAGATGATAATCATCCACATGGTGCACAAAATCCATCAGAATTAAGTTTTGACATCAAGAAAGTAGTTGAATAGTAATGAGTGAAACAATAGTAGCAACTGGACGTAGGAAAACATCAGTAGCAAGAGTTATGTTGAGTGAAGGGGATGGGTCCTTTGAGTTTAATGGTAAAACCCTAGAAGATTACTTTCCTAGTCCTTCAATGCGAATGACCATAAACAAACCATTTAACATCGTTGGAATGGAAAAGAAATTTAATCTGAAGGTGAATTTAAATGGAAGTGGACTTTCTGCTCAAGCAGATGCTGTTGCCTTAGGCATTTCTAGAGCGTTAATACAATTTGATCCTGAACTCAGGCCAAAACTTAAAAAGGCAGGACTCTTAACTAGGGATGCTCGAAAAGTTGAAAGAAAAAAATACGGCCTAAAGAAAGCCCGAAGAGCAGAGCAATTTACTAAAAGATAATAGTTCATTGAAAAAATATTTTGGTACCGATGGTATTAGGGGTATCCCGAAAGAAACTTTATCTCAAGAGTTAATTTCTTCAATTTGTGCATCTGTTGAAATCTTGATTGATCCTAAAAGTGTCGCCATCATATCCGACACGAGAGAATCCTCAGATGAAATTTTGAATTGGATTTCTTTAGGCTTTTCTGAAAATGTAAAGATATATAATCATGGTATTCTTCCTTCGGGCTCAATGCCCATAATCTTGAAAAAGTTTGATTACGATCTGGGAATTATAATTTCTGCTTCACATAATCCAGCTAATTACAATGGAATAAAATTAATTCAAAAAAATGGTTCAAAGCTTGATGATGATATCGAAATTCAAATTGAGAACAGACTAAATAGTCTTAAGTTGCCAACGAAAGGTTCGGAAATAATTAATCTTTCCGATGGGCATGATGAGTATTTACGATATTTACAGGAAATTACTGACATTAATTTTGATAATTTTGAAATAATAATTGATGCTGCAAATGGAGCTGCTTTTAGTGTTATAAAAGAATTATTTGATTCCAAAAATGCAAAATACCGAATTATAAATGACACTCCCAATGGTCTAAACATTAATGATAATTGCGGAGCAACTTCTCCAGAAAATTTACAAAATGAGATAAGAAGTAAAGAAATAGGTGCTTCTTTCGACGGTGACGCTGATCGATTGATAATGGTTGATGAAGAGGGAAGAATTGTTAATGGGGATTTAATATTAACTCTTCTTGCTAAATATTTTTCTGAATTGAATAACCTAAAAAATAATATTGTCGTTAGTACCGTTATGTCTAATTATGGATTTAAACAGGCAATGCAAAAATTTGATTTTGATCTAATCGAAACTCCTGTTGGGGATAAATATGTTGCAGAGTCAATGAACAAATACGATGCCTCATTAGGAGGTGAGCAATCGGGTCATATAATAATTGCTGATTTACTACCTGTTGGAGATGGTCTTATTACTTTAATTATGGTTTTAAAAGCCCTCGAACACTTTGGAATGACACTTTGTGATTTTAAGAATGAAAATTTATATGAGTATCCACAGAAACTTACAAACATAGAGTTAACAAATAAATTAAACGATGAAGAAATAGAATACATAAATCAAATAGCACTTGATATGTCAATAAATAAAGATTTAGATGGCCGATATCTTATTCGAAATTCAGGTACCGAGCCATTATTAAGAGTATTAGTTGAGGCTAAAAGCGCCGAAGCAATGCAAGATTTTTCTGACGAACTGTTAACAAAGATTAATAAATACTTAAATTAGTAAAACTTAACGATATACTTTTCTTAACGAGCAATTTAGCGCCAGGCCTTTAACGAGGTGACGAGGAAGTATGTTATCGAAAAATTCGGCGGATGCATACTCGGCACTGCAGTCGATATAAATTGTTAAAAACAGGAAGAAATTTCTGAACAGAGACAATTTAACGCAGTCTTTATTTTAACCCGCTCGTTGGAATGGAGAAAAAATGTGTGGAATAGTTGGGTATTCAGGCCCAAAAGAACCCTTACCAATCTTAATAAATGGATTGTCTAGATTAGAGTATCGAGGATACGACTCAGCAGGAATTGCAATTTCAGATGGGAACAAAATAACCATTGAAAAAAAAGAAGGTAAACTCGACGTCTTAAAAGATCATCTAAAAAATAATCAAATGTCTGGAAACGTAGGCATTGGTCATACAAGATGGGCTACCCATGGCATACCAAATGATGTAAATGCTCATCCTCACTCGGATAACAATGAAGAATTTGCAATTATTCATAATGGGATAATTGAAAACTATGCAGAAATTAAAAAAGATCTTTTAAAGGAAGGATTTGAATTTAAGTCTGATACTGACACTGAGGTAGTCGCTGTAGAGCTAAGCAGAAAATGGAGTGGGGAATTGCTTAAAACTGTAGTGGATGTTGCAAACTCTCTTGAAGGAACTTATGCACTCCTCGTAACTACTACTAAAGAAGAAGGAACTATCGTTGCTGGAAGATTAATGAGCCCATTAGTTTTAGGAGTTGGCGATGATGAAGTGTTTCTTGCGTCTGATTCGGCAGCAATACTAGAGCATACAAAAAAGATGATATTTCTTGAAAATGGTGATTTTGTAGAAATTAAAAATGGTAAATATAAGTTGTTTGACTCAGACTTAAATGAAATTGAAAGAGAGATCCAAGAAATAGACTGGGAGGTCTCTGAAGCAGAGAAATCAGGATATGACCATTTTATGTATAAAGAGATACTTGAACAGTCTGAAGTAATTGAAAGAACTATTTCTGGAAGGCTGGACACAAATTCTGATGATATTCCGATTATGTCAGATCATGCATCTAAATTTGAAAAAATTTGGATAGTTGCATGCGGAACTGCTTATCATGCAGGTTTATTTGGCAAAGATCTGTTTGAGAAAGTTCTTGGTGTTCCAGTAAGCGTTGAGTTAGCTTCAGAGTTTAGATACAGGGAGCCGATTGTTGGGAAAAATGATTTAGGAATTGTAATTTCACAGTCTGGAGAAACTATGGATACAATTGCTGCAACAGAACTTCTTAAAGAAAATGGCTCTCACGTACTAGCCCTAGTTAATGTTGTGGGAAGTTCATTGGCAAGAATGGCAGATAGTGTATTTTACTTACATGTTGGTCCAGAGATCGGTGTAGCTTCTACTAAAGCTTATTTAGGGATGCTTGTATCTCAATTAGTACTTGCTAAACATTGGGACTCTAAAAATAGATTGGACGTATCTTTTGATGAGATTGCAGAACTTCCAAACCTTATAGAAAAAACAATGGCTTGCGAAGATCAAATAAAAGAGATATCTGAAAAAATTTACAAAAAGAATGACATTTATTTTATTGGAAGAGGTTTGGATTATGCATTGGCAGCTGAAGGCGCCTTAAAATTAAAAGAGATTTCATATCTGCATGCTGAAGCATTGGCAGCAGGAGAGCTTAAGCATGGTACGCTAGCTTTGATAGAAGAAGGAACCCCTGTAGTAGTTACTGCTAGTCAAAATCATCTGCTCGATAAGACAACCAGTAATGTACAAGAGGTCATTGCAAGGGGTGCATATGTTATTGCTATTGGAGACAGTGAGTCAGAAAAACTAGAAAATATATCAAATGATTATGTGACACTCCCAGATAGTAATGAAATACTCACTACTGTGATATCGATTATACCTTTACAATTTATTGCTTATCATGTAGCAAATAAAAATGGCCAGTCGATTGATCAACCAAGAAACCTTGCAAAGTCAGTTACTGTAGAATAAATAACATGGATAGAGGTTACGTATACGTAAATAAGGCAAATTATTTACACAACATAGAAGTATTAAAAAAACTATCAAATAAAGAACTTTGTTTAGTTGTCAAAGCTAATGGTTATGGTCATGGCATTGAATGGACTGTCAAAACGGCTATGGAAGCTGGAATTAAATGGTTTGCGGTAGCAGCTATTAGTGAAGCAATAAAAGTACGTGCTCAATCTGATGAACTTAGAGTATTGTTACTTACGGAGCCATCACTTGATGAGTTAGATAATATAGAACGACATAATATTGACTTAACAGTCTACAATGATTTTTTTATCGATGGTTTAGAAGAATCAGGTAAAGAATTTAGCACCCATATAAAAATAGATACTGGTATGCACAGGGTTGGTTGCGAACCAGAGGATTTTATAAACCTTTATAATAAAATAAAAAAGTCTAAAACCATAAATCTAGCCGGTATATGTACCCATTTTCCATTAGCTGATGAAGAAATAGAACCAACACAAGAATCTATCGAATTATTTAAAAAAACAATTAAAGATATAGATTTAGATGATTTACTAATACACGTAGATAATTCTGGATCATCATTTTATAATTTTGATCCAACATTTAATTTATCAAGAGTTGGTCTGACAGTTTACGGGTGTAACATAACACCGGCTGAAGTAAATCAAGATTTTAAACCAACGATGGCTATAAAAACAAGAATATCAAATATTAACTACAGAAAAAAGGGAGAAGCAGTTTCTTATGGAAAAGCTTTGACTTTAGAAAGAGATACAACTGTAGGAGTATCTCCTGTTGGATACGGCGACGGGTATCCGTGGAGTACATTTCCTGATGGGAAAGTTATAGTTAACAATACATACTGTAATTTGATAGGAAGAGTTACTATGGACCAAATTCTTTATGACATTACAGATGTTGAAGCAAATATAAATGATGAAGTTGTTCTTTTGGGAAATTCAGAGAACAATGAACTTAAAATTACAGTTTTCGATATTGCAAAATGGAATAATACTATTGAATGGGAAATCCTTACAAATATTAATGAACGACTTGAAAGGGTTGAAATTGAATGAGATCGAGCTTAAAGAATCAGCTTTAGATGAATTTGCAAAAGACTTCGTAACAAAATTATCAATTCCTTCAGTAGTTGGATTTAACGGAAGTTTGGGAGCTGGTAAAACTACAATAATAAAAAAGATAATTTATCACCTAGGAATCGAAGATAATGTAACTTCACCGACATTTAATATTGTAAAAAATTATCTCAAAGAAGATTTAAGTATTTACCATGTTGATCTCTACAGACTTTCATCATTCCAAGAATTTATTGACCTTGATCTTCCTTTGTTTGAAGAAAAAACCCTATTTTTTGTTGAATGGTCAAATCAACTTCCTAATACAAACCTCAATAATTGGACAATTGTTGATATTGATATCATTGATGATTCAAGAAGAAAGATAAGGTTTTAAATTGTATAAATTAGCAATTTCTACATCAGGTGAATATGTTTCTGCAGCAATTTTTGAAGAGAAATTACTTGCTAGTTTTGTTTCGAAAACTAACAGGGGCTCAACTGGAATACTACTCAATCAAATAAATGAATTATTTGATAAAACAAAGGCAAACAGAAAAGATCTTAGCGCACTTTATCTTGACGTAGGACCAGGGTATTACACAGGACTAAGAATCGGCTTATCAGTTTCTCAAGGACTTGGTGCAGTTTTAGGCATCCCTATAATTCCAGTAAATGGTCTCGATGCTCTTGCATTTGCAGCACATACAAGTCATAGAAAGATATGCTCGTTGATTGATATTAAACGAAGTGAGTTTGCTTATTGCGAATATATGCCTGTTCCAGGTGGAGTAACACGAGAGTCAGATCCTCAAGTTATTTCAGTTGAAAGCTTAGAAATTAAACTTTCTGATGATGCTGATAAAAAATTATTAGTAGGTAATTGGGATTTAATAGAAAATAAAAAAATTCTTACTGATAGTAACACTAAATTAGCTGAGCCAAGATTTGTGACTGCTGAAAATATTTACAACGTTGGTGAAAAAATAAAAGACTATCCCAACTTTAATGAAATAAACCTTGAATACATGAGAGAACCCGATGTCACATTATCAAAAGATAGCTTGAGTGGAGATGTGAAGCTTTATGATTAAAAGTTTAGAATTTTGTTCATCTGAGACAGCCCTTAAGTTATCAAATTTAGAGCAAAAATTATTTTCTATGTCATGGGATGCCAGCATTATTGAGCAAAAAATAAATGACAAAAGTTTTAAGTATTGGATTTATGAAGATGAAAAGGAAATCATTGGATATTTAGGTATCCAATTTATTCACCACGATATTGAGATTCTAGGAATTGGTGTATTGGAAGAATATAGAAAAAAAGGAGTAGCAACTGAACTTATGGATTTATTAATAAGCTATTTTGAAACTTCGAAATATGAAAAAATTATCTTAGAAGTAAGAGAATCAAATACATCCGCTCAAAGTTTATATAAAAAATACAATTTTAAATATTTTGGTAAAAGAAAAAAATATTATGTCACAGAAGATGCAGATATTTTTATAAAGGAAAAAGTATATGCAGAATGAACAACTCATATTAGGGTTTGAAACAAGCTGTGATGAGACGGCCATAGCTTTAATGAATGGTGATGACTTGTTGATAAACAAGATTTCATCACAGGTTGAAATTCATGAAAAATTTGGTGGTGTAGTTCCTGAAGTAGCATCTAGAGCACATGCTGAAATGATACGAAATCTTTTTCATTCATCAATAAATGAATGTGGGATTGATATAGGTGAAATTGACATTGTAGCAAGCACTGATGGTCCAGGTTTATCAGGCAGTCTTGTAGTGGGCTATAATTTTGCAAAATCAGTAGCATGGGCCCTTCAGAAGCCCTTTTATGCAGTAGATCATATGGTTGGTCATCTTAGTGCACCTCTTATTGAGCATCCAAACATGGACCCGCCATTTTTATCATTACTTGTGTCTGGTGGTCATACACAAATTGTGTTTGTAGAAGAATGGGGAAAATATAATTTATTAGGTTCAACAATCGATGATGCAGCAGGTGAAGCATTTGATAAATTATCTAGATTTTGTGGATTTGGTTTTCCTGGTGGACCAGCAATACAGAAAATATCTGAAGGTGGTGATCCAGATAAAGTTAACCTTCCTAGACCAAAGACTTCAAATAAATTTGATTATTCTTTTTCAGGATTAAAAACAGCTGCAGTTTATTTTTTACAAGGACTAACTGACGATGACAAACTTTTGAAAAAAGATTTTGCCGCTTCATACCAAGAGGCAATTGTTGATTCTTTGATGAATATATATGAAAAAGCTGTAACTGAAACAGGTGTAACTAATTTATCAGGAGGAGGAGGAGTAATGGCAAATACGCGACTTCGTGAAAAAATTCAAACTTTTGCTGAAAAAAATGATAAAAATCTATATTTACCTTCACCTAAATTATCAACTGATAATGCTGCAATGATTTGTGTTGCTGCAAAAAATAACCTTACAACTAATGAAATGAATATGGAAGATATAAGGCTATCATCAGTAATTTCTTAACAATTTAAGAAAAATAAATACCTTTATAAACAGAACCATATTAAATTCAAAACGTAGAAAATTTTAGGAGAAAAATAATTATGAATCTTAAACCACTTGGAGATAGGGTTGTTGTAAAACCACTATCAGAAGAAGATATGAAAACTCCATCAGGCATATATATTCCTGATACAGCAAAAGAAAAACCTCAAGAAGGTGAGGTTGTTGCTGTGGGACCTGGTGAAACCAATGACAATGGAGAAAAAATTAAGCCTGATGTGAAAAAAGGTGATAAAGTTGTTTATTCAAAATATGGTGGAACAGAAATTAAAGTTGACGGAGAAGAATACTTGATACTTTCAAGTAGAGATATTCTCGCAGTAGTCGGAAAATAATAGGAGAAGATAATGGCAAAAAAGACTTTAGTATTTAACGAAAAAGCAAGAAAAGGCCTTGAAGACGGTGTTAACAAATTAGCTGATGTCGTAAAGGTAACTCTTGGTCCAAAGGGCCGAAACGTAGTATTAGAAAAAAAATGGGGTGCACCAACTATTACAAATGATGGTGTAACTATTGCAAAGGAAGTAGATCTTGAAGACCCTTATGAAAATATGGGAGCCCAATTAGCCAAAGAAGTTGCATCAAAAACTAATGATGTTGCTGGTGATGGGACTACGACTGCAACCGTACTTGCCCAGTCAATGGTCAACGAGGGTATGAAAACTGTTTCCGCAGGTGTTAATCCAATGGAAGTCAAAAGAGGTATGTTAGAAGCTTCAAAGGCTGTTACAGAATTTATTGCTGGTTTTTCAAAATCAATAGGTGGCAAAGACGAGATTGCACAAGTAGCATCAATTTCAGCCGCAGATTCTGAAATCGGTGAAACTATTGCAGAGGCAATGGAAAAAGTTGGAAAAGATGGCGTAATCACAGTTGAAGAAGGTCAAACATTCGGGATGGAACTTGAATTTACTGATGGAATGCAATTCGATAAAGGATTTATTTCACCTTACTTTGTCACAGATCCGGATAGACAAGAAGCTGTATTAGAAGATCCGTATATATTGATAGTGAATTCAAAAATTACTGCAGTAAATGATTTATTACCAATTCTTGAAAAGGTAATGAATTCAGGCAAACCATTGATTATTCTCTCCGAGGATGTTGAAGGAGAAGCACTAGCTACTCTTGTTGTAAACAAAATTAGAGGAACCTTTACATCTGTTGCTGTAAAAGCTCCTGGTTTTGGAGAAAGAAGAAAAGCAATGCTACAAGATATCGCAATTCTTACAGGTGGAGAAGTTATTTCAGAAGAACTTGGTTTAAAAACTGAAAATACAACTGTAGATATGCTTGGTCAAGCCGAGAAAGTTATTGTGAAAAAAGATAACACAACAATTGTCAACGGAAAAGGTAAGAAAGCTGATGTTGAAGGAAGAGTAAAACAAATCCAATCTGAAATAGACGAATCTGATTCAGACTGGGATAAAGAGAAACTTCAAGAAAGGCTTGCTAAATTATCAGGTGGAGTAGCTCAAGTTAAAGTGGGAGCTGCAACAGAAGTTGAACTTAAAGAAAAGAAAATGAGAATTGAAGACGCTTTAGCAGCCACAAGAGCGGCCGTTGAAGAAGGTATCGTTGCTGGTGGAGGAGTAACCTTAATTAGAGCACAAGATACAGTTGATAAGATTTCTGGTGGTACCGAAGGTGAAGCCATTGGAAGAAATATTGTAAAAAAAGCTCTTGAAGCACCACTTAGACAAATTGCAGAAAATGCTGGCTTTGAGGGTGGAGTTATGGTTGAGAAAGTCAAAGACGCAAAAGGAAATGTTGGATTAAACGCTTCCAATGGTGAGATGGTAGATCTTGTGAAAGATGGAGTTATTGATCCAGCGAAAGTTACTAGATCAACTGTTGAGAACGCATCATCAATTGCTTCACTGGTATTGACAACGGAAGCTTTAATAGCTGAAGAACCAGAACCAGAGCCACCAATGCCTCCTGGAGGAGGAATGGGCGGCATGGAAGGTATGATGTAACTTAATCATATTTTTAAAAAAAAGAGTGGACAACAACCACTCTTTTTTTTTATCATTATATGTCATGATTGGAATAAGAGGTGCAATAGCATCAGTTGAAAACAGTGAAGAAAATATTTTAGAATCATCAAAAATTTTATTTACTGAGATTATAGAAAAAAACAATTTAGTAATTTCTAAAGTTGTTTCGGTACTATTTACAGTTACAAAAGACTTGAATGCTGCTTTCCCGGCCAAAGCAGTTAGAGATCTTGGATATGACCAAATACCTGCACTCGATTCTTTAGCACCAGACATTGAAGGTGATTTATTAGGTTGCATTCGAGTATTAGTGATATATCAAGATAATATCGAACCAAATCATGTGTATTTGGGTGAAGCAAAAAATTTACGTCCTGATAGATAAAAACTCTTTTCAAAAGAAAATTACGTGCTAACATTACCTCAATGAAAACTAACACATACTTTTACTTTAGAGCGCATATATAAGCTGCCCTAAAGTTACATTGTGTCAAATCGGGCAAAAGCCCGATTTTTTTTTAGGAGGAACAAATTGATAGTAGTTATGAAACAAGCAGCTACAGAAGAAGATATAGAGAAAGTAAAAGTAAAAGCTATTGAACAAGGTCATGAGCCAAAAGTACTTTATGGTGTTGAAAGGACTGTCGTTGCAGTGCATGGAAAAGTTATCGAAGATAACAGAGGTGTAATGCGTTTACTTGACAACGTACACGAAGTTATCCCAATTGGGAGATCTTATAAGCTTGCAAGTAAAACATATAAAGATACAAATACAGAAATAAAGATAAAAGATCTTACTATCGGAGGTAAAGAACTTGCTTTTATAGCTGGGCCAGACAGCGCCGAATATAGAGAGCAGACTTTAGAGACTGCAGAAGCTGTAATACAAGCAGGAGGAAATGGCCTTAGAGGAGGAGCTTTTAAACCTAGAACCTCACCTTATAGTTTTCAGGGTTTAGGAGAAGAAGGCTTAGTATTGTTGAAAGAGGCAGCTGATAAACACAAACTCCCTTTGTTTAGTGAAATTATGGATATCCAACATTTACAAATGATGGAAAATTATGTAGATGTTCTTCAAATCGGAGCAAGAAATATGCAAAATTTTAAGTTATTAGAAGCTGTTGGTGAATCGAAGCTTCCTGTTTTATTGAAAAGAGGTATGAGTGCAACTCTTGAGGAGTTGCTTTTAGCTTCTGAATATATATTAAGCAGAGGAAATGAAAATGTTATTTTATGCGAGCGAGGAATTAGAACTTTCGAAACTGCAACAAGAAATACGTTTGATATTAATGCAATACCTTATTTGAAGATGAACACTCATTTACCTGTTATTGCTGATCCAAGTCACGGAACTGGAGCAAACAACTTAGTAGCCCCTATTGCACTAGCTTCAATAGCTGCAGGAGCAGATGGGTTATTAATCGAAATTCATCCGAGACCGGATGAAGCTTTATGCGACGGCCCTCAAGCCTTAACGCCAGTAGAGTTAGTGGAGCTTGGTAAGAAAGTAAGTTTAATGGCTGACGTTGTGGGTCGATCTTTAACATTATGATCAAAAATGTAAAAATAATTGGCCTTGGATTAATGGGTGCAAACTTAGGAATTAATCTAGTCAATAAAGGACTAAATGTTTATGGCGAAGACATTAATCCTGATGTAGAGAAAAGAGCAGAAAAGTTTGGTATAAATGTTAAATCAAATGCTGAAAAGTATGATCTGACTATTCTTTCAATGCCTATAAACAATATTATTTCTTTCTTATCAAAAGAACATGAGGTTGATAGATCTGAGTTGATAATTGATATTGGAGGTACCAAAGAGTCGATTTGTGATTTAATGGACAATTCAAATATTCCTGCAATTGGGGGACACCCGATGTGTGGATTGGCTGATAATACAAATTGGGAGCCACATCCAGAAATGTACAAAAATGCAACATTTCTTCTTTGCGAAACTAATTCAACTGATGATAAAGCAAGAGAAATTGCATCAGCGTTTATAAATATTTTAGATTGTAAAGAAGTATGGATTGATAGAAAAAAGCATGATGAGATATTATCGATTACGAGCCATTTACCTCACTTGATAAGTTCTGCACTTGTGGGTATTGCTAAGAAGGATTATGAAATTGAAGAAATAATGGGATTAGCAGCTGGAGGGTTTGATGGGGCAACAAGGCTTACAAGGACAAACCCAGAGATGATAATAGACATGTACAACTCAAACTCAAAAAATATAAATAATTTTCTTATCGCACTAATCGAAGAAATATCATCGTTGATGTCTTTACAAGAAAAAAATGAGTTAATTGACTATCTCACTTCATCAGTGGAATGGAGAAGAGCATTGTCAGATAAATTTGGAGAACGACCATTAAGTTAAAATTAAAATTATTTAGCAGATTATTGTCTGGTAATGTTGCTCTCATTGGAGATAAGTCTATTTCTCATAGAGCAATAATATTTGCTGCGTTAGCAGACGGAACTTCAAATATACAAAATTTATTAATGAGTGAAGACACAAAGGCTACCTTAAAGATAATTGAGCAAATGGGTATCGATATCAAGTTAAATGATACAGTTTCCATAACTGGTAAAGGGCTTAACGGCCTGAAAGAACCAAAAAAAGATCTTAATGCCATGAATTCAGGAACCACTGCAAGATTATTAATTGGTCTATTATCTAAACAAAATTTTTCATCAACATTAATAGGAAGCCCCCAGTTGAATAAAAGACCAATGAACAGAATTACAGATTTGTTAGTTCAAAACGGAGCTTCAATTAACATAAAGAATTCTTTTCTTCCGATTAAATTTAAATCATCAGAATATTCATTTAATTTTCAAAATACTCTTGTTCCCAGTGCTCAGGTTAAAAGCGCCTTAATTATTGCTTCTTTGTACCATAGTGAACCAACGTTAATTGAAGAAACAGTTGCCACAAGAGATCATACGGAAAGAATGTTAATTGCGATGGGTGCAAACATACTTAGACTTGGTAACACCATTACTGTATCTCCAACAAATAATCTTAAACCTTTAAACATTTCAATACCTGGTGATATATCGTCAGGAGCATTCCTAATTGCACTTGGCGTGCTCAAAGGAAAAGAAATAATACTTGAAAACATGTTAATTAACGAAAGGAGACTTGGGTTTGTAAAGATTTTAAAGAGGATGGGTGCAAATATTGAAATTGTGAACATTAATGAAGAAAATAATGAAGTAATTGGAGATATTAAGGTAAAAAAATCAACTCTAAATGGTACGACTGTGACAAAAGAGGAAGTGGCCGATTTTATTGATGAAATTCCAATTTTCACTTTTTTAGCATCCCAAGCAATTGGTATTACAAAACTTGTTGGAGCAGAAGAACTGAAAGTCAAAGAATCAGACAGGTTAGATGTTATGAAAAATTTTATTCTTGAATTAGGCGGGAAAATTGAAGTTTATGATGATGGATTTGAGATTACAGGTATTCAAGATCTCCAAGATGGTTTTATTAAAACTTTTGATGATCACAGAATTGCAATGACAGCAATAATTGCCAATATAGCTCTTGGAAAAAAGATAATCCCTGATAATAAAGAATGCATTAAAGATTCATATCCTTCTTTTTTTGAGGATTTAAAAGAATTAGGAGCTGAGATCAATGAATAATTTTGGCGTTCTAGGTTGGCCCCTTGAAAAGACATACTCTCCCTTTATTCACAAATCTTTATTTGATATGACTCAGCTTGAAGGTAATTATGAATTATTAAAAATTGAGAACATAGATGAGAAAAATATTCACGATCTTAATAAGAGACTAGACGGATACAATATCACAATCCCACATAAAGAAAATATTTTAGGATTAAATATAAATTCAATCGTAGATGAACATGCACAATCAATAGGAGCAATCAATACTGTTAAATCAAGTGGTGAAAGTATTGAATACTATAACACTGACTATGAAGGCTTCTTATTTTTCTTAAATAAAATAGATTATGATTGGAAAGATAAAAATATACTTATTTTAGGCAGTGGTGGAAGCTCAAAAGCAATTAGGTATGCATTATCAAGTAATTCATCGAGTACACATATTGCTAGCAGAAATGTTACTGAGGATACTATTTCTTATAAAGAGGCAGAAGATATTGGATCGGAGATAAATTTTCTTATCAATACAACTCCTATTGGTATGTCACATTTGAATAACCTTTCTCTGGACTTAGATGTAAACAAATTTACTAACCTAGATTTATTTTTGAATATAGGATATGGAAATACTGGTAATTTTTTTAAACCATTAGTTGATTCTGTGAATTCATACAATGGTATTGGAATGCTCATATGTCAGGCAATCTTATCATTTAACATATGGACAAACCTTAACTTACAAGTATTAGATATATATGATGAGTTATACAAATTATTGGTGAACAAAAATGATTAGATTTTTAACTTCAGGCGAGAGTCATGGGCCAGAGTTAACGGGGATAATTGAGGGATTACCTTCAGGTTTTCTTGTTACAAAAGAATACATAGACAGTTTCCTTCAACGCAGACAAAAAAGTTTGGGTTCTGGTGGAAGAATGAATATTGAATCAGATCAGGTAGAGATTTCTTCGGGAATAATTAATAATCTCACAACTGGTGGACCAATTACATTAAAAATAAAGAACAACGATTGGAAAAATTGGAAAGACAAAGATATTGATCCATATGTAGTTCCTAGACCTGGTCATGCTGACCTAGTTGGAACTGCAAAGTATGATGCAAAGGATATTCGCCTAATTCTTGAAAGATCAAGTGCTAGGGAAACTGCAATGAGATGTGCAATTGGAGCAATAGCTGCACAAATACTTGAAAATTTTGACATACATATTTGTGGATATGTTTCAGGAATTGGATCACTGGAGTATTTATATAAAGGAACAGATGGCATTAAAAATCTGCAAAATAAAGTTACAGAATCTCCAGTGTCGTGTCCAGATGACAAAATTTCCAAAGAAATGGAAAATGAAATAAAACTTGCAAGAAAAAAGAAGGATACTCTTGGAGGTTCTATTACCACAATTGCAACAGGCGTACCTCCAACACTGGGTAGTTTCGTTCATTGGGATAGAAAATTAGATGCAAATGTGGCGCGAATTTTTATGTCTATACAAAGTGTAAAAGCAGTAGAAATTGGTAATGGGATAGAAGTATCTAAAAATTATGGAACTGAGGTTCAAGATCAGTATTTCCTTGACCAGGAAAACATTAAAAAAGAATCAAATAATTTAGGAGGTTTTGAAGGAGGGATGACAAATGGGGAGGATATAGTTGTAAAAGCTTACTTAAAACCGATCAGCACAACTTTGACTCCGATCAAAAGTATTAATTTATCAACTAAAAATGAAACAGAGACAGTATATGAACGATCTGATACCTGTGCCGTCCCGAGAGCTGTCCCCATATTTGAGAGCGCAATGGCATTAGAAATTCTTAAGAATTTACTAATAAAAACTGGGGGAGATAGCAAAAAAGAAATAACAAAAAACTTTGAAAACATTTCAAAGCTGCATTTAGATGAGTTTGATCTAGATAATAAAACCTGGAACATGAAATATGAAACATAATAATATTTACCTCGTTGGATTTATGGGTTGCGGAAAAACATCTGTATTGAAAAAAATAAGACAAAAGATTCAAAGTAATACTTTTGATCTAGATGAAAATATAGAAAAGAAACATGGAAGTATAAGTAAAATATTCGAATCAAAAGGAGAAAAATATTTTCGGCAAATCGAATTAGAAACATTCCAAATGTTACCCAAAAATGATTCTGTAGTTGCTCTTGGAGGAGGATCTTTAGAAATAAAAAATATATTTGATGAGCTTAAAAATAACGGATTTACTTTTTATCTGAAAGATACTTTTGAAAATTTATGGAATCAGATCCAAAATACTGAAAGACCTTTAGTAAAAGAAGGAAAAGAAAAAATTTATAAACTATTTCAATCAAGAGAAGATTTATACAATCAATCAAATCATATTTTAGAAATTTCAGATAAAAAAATTAAAAATATTGCTGAAATCATAATTAAAAATAGTTGGTTAAAAAATGAAGTTATCTGAAATACATTATTCAAATAAATTTGATGATCTTGACAGTCAACTAAAAAATTTTATCAATCAGGAGAAGCATGTAATATTTATTGATTCAAAGTTGTCTTCAATTATTAATCTAGATCCAAAATTTAAGATTTTTGAAATAGAAATTAATGAATCTACTAAAGATTTAAATACAATTCAAAAAATTTGGAAAATAATGTTTTCAGAGTCGCTTGATAGAAGTTCAAAAATAATTGGGATAGGTGGAGGCGTGTTGAGTGACCTAGTAGGTTTTGCTGCGAGCACCTTTAAAAGAGGGGCAAATTTATCTTTTGTTCCTTCAACATTCCTTGGTATGGTTGATGCAGCACATGGAGGAAAAACAGGGTTCAATAATGAATTTGGCAAAAACCAAATTGGCACATTCTTCATTCCAGAAAAAATATTTATTTGTACAGAGTTTTTAGATTCTTTATCAGAAATTGAAATGAATAATGGAATTATTGAATCATTAAAGGCAGGCTTTTTAGGTGATAAAGAAATTATTGAAATGATATACCAAGATAAACTCAACAATCTAGAAGAAATAATTAAAAAAAGTATTCAAGTAAAGTACAACATTTTAAAAAATGACTTACGTGAAAGTAATGAAAGAATGTTTTTAAATTTAGGCCATACAATCGGCCATCTGATCGAAAAGGACTCAAATTATTCTATTTCTCACGGACAAGCCGTTGCAATTGGAATGTTAAAAGGGTTTGAAATATCGGAGAGTAAATTTAATCTTAATAGTTCAATCAGTGATGAATTTAAGTCATTTTTAAACAAACGGTCAATGAAAACGGAATACAGTTTCAATAGCAATCAATCAGAGTTAAAAGAGATAATTTCAAACGATAAAAAAGTGACAAATGACGTTGTTAAATTTGTTCTTGTTAAAAATAT
>Ga0207916_1000002_pt1 | contig 40431 bp, 42 predicted proteins | sample DeeseametaMP1141_FD_184194 | JGI IMG/M metagenome (GOLD analysis project Ga0207916, IMG submission 184194) | Marine microbial communities from the Deep Indian Ocean - MP1141 (SPAdes) | ecosystem: Environmental > Aquatic > Marine > Oceanic | place: South Indian Ocean | collected 2011-03-05 | reverse complement strand
ATTCTTCTAGCTTCAGATTTGCTCGAACACAAAATATTTTTTTTAAGTTTGGGCTCAGCTAATAGATCTATTAGCAAAATTTCTTTAGAGTTGACTTTGATCCTTACTCTTTTGATATTTGAAGGAGCCTTTTTCTTGCTAAATCTATTTTTAAATTCATCTTTAGTATCTAGAGCAGCTTTTTTACTGTGAAATCTTTCAACTATTTCCTCGCCTAAGAGAATTTTAAATTCCATTGGATTAGCTCCCTTTTTGACTTCAGCTTTGTATGAATTTATATCTTTATTAGGCTTAAAGCTTAAAAGATCATAATATTTCCACATTAATTCATCAGAAATTGACATAATTTTTCCAAACATCATTTCCGGTTTTTCTTTTAACCCTATGTAATTATTTAAAGATTTCGACATCTTTTTAACACCATCTAATCCTTCCAAAATTGGCATTGTCATTACAACCTGTTCTTTCATTTTATTTAATCTCTGAATATCTCTGCCTACTAAAAGATTAAATTTCTGATCTGTTCCGCCAAGTTCAATATCAGCCTTTAACGCATAAGAGTCATATCCTTGTACTAAAGGATATAAAAATTCATGAATGGAAATGGGCCGGTTACCTTTAAATCTCTTACTGAAATCATCTCGCTCTAACATTCGAGCAACTGTCATTGAGGATGCTAATTTGATAATTTCAGAAGGTCTCATTTTATCAAACCAAGAAGAGTTGTATTCGATTTTGGTTTTTTTAGGATCTAAAATTTTAAAAACCTGCTCTGAGTATGTTTTTGCATTCTTTTTAAGGTCTGATTTAGATACTGACGGTCGAGTTTCATTTACTCCAGAAGGATCACCAATTTGACCTGTAAAGTCTCCGATTAAAAATATTATTTTGTGTCCTAAGTCTTGAAACTGTTTCAATTTATTTAGCAAAACAGTATGGCCTAAATGTAAGTCAGATGAGGTAGGATCAAAGCCTGCTTTTATAATTAATTTTTTCTTAGATGCTAAAAGGCTTCTGAAATCTTTTTCTGGAATAATTTCTTCAACTCCCCTCTCAAGGATTTCTAAAATCTCTTTATTTGATTTCATGACTAAAACTTCAATCTAGTTAAAAATATTTAGTAAGATTAACATTTTAAAAGAATTAAAAAATTAAGAATGAAAAATATTATATTTGAAATTAGATACTACTTACTTTTTTTAGTTCTATCTGTTGGATTTTTTTTAACGTTAATATTTAATTCGGAAAGTTCAACTAATTCGGTAAACGAAAATTTCAACTCCGGAGAAATAGAAAGGTCTAATATTGATTTAGAAAAATTTTTACCACTTAACAGTGAGAAAGAGCAAACCTCCAATAGAACCCATATTATTTACGTTGAAAAAAATAATACTTTAATTGAATTGCTTGATAAGGCAGGTCTCTCTAATAAATACATAAGAGCTCTAATCAAAGCAAAAGGCTCAGAAAAGTTAGCTAATCTAAAAATAGGAGACAAACTAGAAATAGATATAAATAGAGATCAAGTCCCAGAAAATATATTTCTTACTTCTGATGGATTAAACGGAATTAACGCAAATTTTAAAAATGGCCTTTTTTCAATAGGCACAGCATCAAGACAGCCAGATGTTCTAGAGAGATTTGCATCAGTAGAAATAGAAGATTCTTTATATAGCTCTGCTTTGAAATCAGGAATTCCTGACAGCGTGATAATGGACATGGTTTACATATTTGGATGGGATATAGATTTTATTTTTGATATAAGGCCTGGCGATTCCTTTGATATTCTCTACGAAGAATATTTTTTAAAAGGAAATCAAGTGAAGAATGGTGATATTAAAGCTGCAAGATTCAAGAGAGGCAAAAAGGTTTATACGGCTATAAGATATTTTCTTAAAAATGGCGAAAAGGAATTTTTTTCCATTAGAGGCAAGAATGTTGAGAAAGCTTTTTTGAGGTCTCCTGTAGAGTTTAGTTATATTAGCTCTAAGTATAATTTGAAAAGAATGCACCCAATTCTTAATAAAATTAAAGCACATACTGGCGTTGATTATGCTGCTCCTACCGGAACTCCAGTAAGAACTACTGGGGATGGAACCGTCTCTTTCAGAGGTAATAACGGGGGATATGGAAAACTTATTGAGATTAAACACTCCGAAGATTATTCAACAAGGTACGCGCATTTATCTAGATATAAAAAAAATCTAAAAGTGGGTGATAAAGTTTCTCAAGGAGAAGTAATAGGCTATGTCGGAAGCACTGGAAGATCAACTGGACCGCATCTTCACTATGAATTTAGAGTTAATGGCATGCATACCGATCCTTTAACCGTAAAACTTCCTGCAGCAGAGCCAATAAACGAAAATGAAAAAGATTCTTTTTTTAAAACTGCTATTGAAGCTATGAATATGATGGACGATTATTACTTGAAACTTTATGCTGAATCAAATTAAGTGAAAGAATCAAATCTATACATTGGTACTCTTTCAGGCACAAGTGCAGATTCCATTGATGCTGCATTATTTGATTTAGGAAAGAAAATAAAAGTCATTGGATCTCTTTCAAAAAAAATTCCTCAGAATTTAAAATCAAAAATAATAAAATTTTCCAATTCAAAAAGGAATCTTTATGAGCGCCCTACAAAAGAATTAATAGACCTCGATAATCATTTTGCTATGGAAACAAGCAATTTAATAAATCAACTTATATCGAAACTGAAAATTGATAAAAACTTAATTAAAGCAATTGGGTCTCATGGTCAGACAATCCAACATTTTCCTGATATTAAAAATCCTTATTCTCTGCAAATAGGATGCCCAAAAATTATCTCTGAAAAAACAAGTATAAAAACTGTGGGAAATTTTAGAAAAGCTAATATTGATAATGGCGGGATAGGTGCTCCACTTACTCCAGCATTTCATAAAGAAATTTTCTTTTCTAAAAAAATTAATAGAGTAATTATTAATATTGGAGGCATTACAAATATTACTAGATTGATTCCAGGTAAAAAAATAATTGGATGGGACTCTGGTCCAGGAAACTGCTTAATTGATCAATGCGTTCAGGAGTTTACGGCAAAGAAAAGTCAATTCGATAACAAAGGAAGAATTGCGGAAAAAGGGAACTTAAAAGATATGACAAAAATAATAGAAAGTTTTTTATCCTCCGATTATTTCCAAGAAAATTTGCCTAAAAGTCAGGCAATTATAAATTTTAATTTTAAAAAAATATCTAGATCAAAGTTAAAAAATCATTCTTTTAATGATTGGGCCTCAGCTATGACTGAAATAACCGCTTTAAGTATAGTTAGGGACTTAGAAAAGTTTTGTAAAGCAAAAAAAGTTGAAATTTATTTTTGTGGTGGAGGTAGTAAAAATAATTTTTTAATCAGAAGAATTCGCGATCTACTCAACGAGGACTATGAGATTAAAAAAATTAACAATCTTGGGATTGATCCTATGTTAATAGAAGCTTGCACATTTGCTTGGCTAAGCAAAAAAAGAATTAAAAAAGAGGAGATAAATTTACTGAACTCTACAGGAGCTAAACCTTCTTTATTAGGAGAGATTTTCTAAATAGAAAAAGAAGATCCACAACCGCATGTTGTTAAAGCATTAGGATTGTCGATTATAAATTTAGATCCCTCTAAATCTTCAGTGTAATCAAGCGTAGATCCATAGATGTACTGCATGCTTAAAGAATCTATAACAACAGAAACTCCACAACTCGATATGGTTGTATCTTCGGAATCCCGTTCGTCGTCTAATTTAAAACCGTATTGAAATCCAGAACATCCTCCTCCCGTAACAAATACTCTTAAAGACAAATTATCTTTAGTTTCTTCATCTAAAAGATTTTTGATTTTTGCTATTGCCTGGTCAGAGACATTGAGTTCTTGAGGTTTGAATTTTTCTACCATGATTTATTCTAAAATATATTCTTCTTTTTCACCTATCATTAAGTTCAAACACTGAATAGCCTGTCCTGCTGCACCTTTTATTAAATTATCTATAGCTGAGTGAACAACTACTGTGTTTTCATTTTTAAAAACGCCAATGTCACAAAAATTTGTATTTTGTACCTTTGACAATTCAGGCATTGTACCTTTTTTTAAAATTCTTACAAACTTACTATCATTATAGTAGTTTTCGTAACAATTATTAAGGTCTTCGTTAAAGTTTTCAACTTCTAAATAAGCGGTTATGTATTCTCCTCTGAATAGTGGCAATAAATGTGGAGTAAAAACGATTTTATTTTTTGTACCTTTTATTGAAGCTAAAAATGACTTAATTTCAGGTTGATGTCTATGGAATTCAGGCGAGTATGCTTTGAAGTTATTTTTCAAATCATTTTCTAATGAGTTCTCCACTGAATTTCTTCCTGCACCACTTATTCCGGATTTTACATCTAGAATGATTTTCGAGTTAGGTTTTACATAGTCTAATAAGGGTAAAATGCCTAGTATACATGCAGTTGGATAGCATCCAGGGACTGCGACTAAGTCACTTTTTTTTATCTTTTCGGCATTAATTTCTGGTAAACCATATACTGATTTTTCAAGTAGCTCAGGGGCAAAATGCTTATCTCCGTATGTTTTTTCCCAAATATTTTCATCGTTAAATCTAAAATCAGCAGATAAATCTATTACTTTGATGCCCTTTTCTATCAAAAAAGGTACATAATTCATAGAAAAATTATGCTTTGTTGCAAAAAAAACAAAATCTAAGTCGTAATTTTTAATATTTTCTACTGAATCTAGTACCAAATTTTCTATATTTGAAAATTTCTTTGTAATTTCAAAAAGCGTTTTCCCTTGATTGTTGTGAGAAGATACAAAAGAAACATTTACTTTTTTGTGATTGTCTAAAATAGACAGAAGCTCTTCGCCAACATATCCCGTTGCACCAACTATTCCAACATTTTTCTTGTCCATTTCTTATACTATCCTAACTTGATTAGAGCGGCATTATAATTAATAAATCGTGAATAAAAAGAAAGTTATTTTATCAATTTCTGGACATGATCCTTCAGGAGGAGCAGGCCTGCAAACAGATATTTTAACTTCAAACTTTTTTAATCTTCATTGTGTTTCCAGTCTTACATGTCAGACAGTGCAAACTACGAAAAAGTTATTTAAATTAGACCCAACTAAAGTCAAATTTTTTAAACAAAATATTGATCATATAATTAAAAGTACTAATTTATCTGGAATCAAAATTGGTGTTGTACCGAATAGAGATATAGCTTGTGAAATCATAAAAATAATTTCTAGTTTGAAAATTCCCGTCGTAATAGATCCTATTTTTTTTGCAGGAGGTGGAGGTAAATTTACCAATAAAAAAGATTTAAGTTTTTTGAGAGATTCTTTTTATCCTCATTCAAGCATACTGACTCCAAACATTGAGGAATTAAAAATTCTATCTAAGAATAAATCCGAAGAAGATTCTATAAAATTTCTATTTGATAAAGGAATTAAAAATATTTATGTAACTGGAAAAGTTAATAAAAATAAAATAACAAATTCACTCTATTCAAATGGATTTCTTATAAAAGAAACCTCGTCAAAATATCTTAAAAAAAATATTCATGGAACAGGATGCGCGCTTTCAACTGCAATTTTATGTAACCTTGTAAATAAAAAGTCTATTAAAGATTCTTGTTCTTTATCTCATAAATTTCTTTCCCATTTAGTCAAAAACTCTATAAAAACAAATGGACAAGACATATTAAATTTTAAAAAATGAAATCTATTTATGCTATCACTCCATCAGGCATAGATTTTAAAAAATTAATCAATGAAATAGAAAAAATGTTAAGTCTTGGCATAAAACTATTTCAGTATAGAGAAAAAAGTTTAAGCGAAGAGCAATTAAAAAATAATGCTAGTATTTTGCTGGAAGTCATTAAAAAAAATAATGGAAAATTATTAATTAATGACAGTCCTAAAATTGCTGTTGAAATAGGAGCAGATGGATTTCATTTAGGCATGGAAGATTATCTGAGCCCTCAAAATTTAAAATTTATCAAAGAACATAAAGAAACCATCAACTCCGATTATATTAAAGGGCTTTCGTGTAAGTGGGATTACGAATTGGTTAAAAATCCTCCAGAAGATTTAATAACATGGAACTATTTAGCTGTTGGGGCATTTTTTAAATCAGAGACAAAAAAAGATGTCAGTCTTTTAAAAAATAAAGATAAATCTTATCCTTTGACAATATCGTCAAAGCCACTGGTAGCGATTGGAGGAATTAATTATCAAAATATGGATTCAGTATTATCTCTAGGTTATGAGACAATCGCTTTATCTAAAGGAATTTTTTTTAAAAAAGACCTCGAAAACATTATTAAAAATTTGAATGAAGAAAATTAATATCCTGGGTGTAGGAGCTGCGTTAGTAGATCGACAATTTTACATTGAAGATAGCCTATTAGAGGAGCTTAAATTAAAAAAAGGGTCGATGGATCTTAAAGACCAAGAAACACAAGATCAGATATATAAGAAATTATTTCATCTATACGGTTCTAGTAAAGATGCTTGTGGCGGCTCATCTACCAATACTATTTACGCAGCATCGATTCTTGGCTCTAGTTGCAGTTTTATTGGCAAAGTTGCAAATGATCTTAATGGAAAATTTTATGTTGATAATTTAATTGGTGCCAATATCAAAAACAAGTGCATGTCATTAGAGCGAGGGGTTTCTGGTAGTTGCTTGGTTATGGTTAGTCCAGATGCGGAAAGAACGATGAGTACTTTTTTAGGGATTAGCTCAGAACTGAAGATCAGCGATTTGGATGAAAATATGATTAAAGAAGCAGAAATTGTTTACTTAGAAGCATATTTAGTTTCTTCAGATAGTAATTTTGAAACAACGACAAAAATTATAGAAATTGCACAAAAAAATAATACAAAAATTGCCATAAGTCTTTCGGATTCATTCATTGTTACTACCTTTAAAGATAGGTTATTAAAATGGATGGAAAATAAAATAGACTTTCTGTTTTGTAATGAAGAAGAAGCAAAAACATTCTCAAATTCTTCGAACATAGATAGTGCTGTCAAAGAATTGAGGAAATTTTCAGAAGTTTCGTTCATAACTTTGGGAAAAGAAGGAGCAGTGGTATTGTCTAAAGAAAAAAAAATTATGATTGATGGTTTTCCAGCTAAAGCAATTGATACCAATGGTGCAGGCGATATGTTTGCTGGAGGCGTACTTCATAAACTTTCGAACGGGCTTGATTTAGAGGTTTCGGCTAAATTTGGTTGTTTTTTAGCATCAAAAGGAGTGGAGAACTTTGGCCCTAGATTATCTGATCAAGATTACGTAAATAATAAAAATTTATTTGAAAAAACATAAAAAAATAAGTGGCAAGATATCTTTCTATTTGATAAATTGCCATCCCTCTAATTAATTATGGCAGCAGCAAAGAAAAAAATTACACCAAAAAATACTAAAAGTATTAAAGCTTCTCCTAAGAAAACTGCTGCGAAAAAGAAAGTAGTAGTAAAAAAGAAAGCTCCCTCAAAAAAAAATGTAGCTAAAAGAAAATCGGCTACAAAAAAAACAATAATAAATCCATCGGATTATGATTCTTTTGCTAAGTCATTTGTTCCATACAAAATTTCAAAGACTGAGAAATATATGAATAAATCTCAGCAAAAACATTTTATAAACATTTTAAATTCTTGGAAAAATGCTTTAGATAATGAACAAGAAAAAACGGAAAAATTGATCCAACAAGATCAAAGTAATTTTCCCGATTCTCTTGATAGAGCATCGAAAGAGGAAGAATTTATGCTTGAATTAAGAAAAAGAGAAAGAGAAAGAAAACTGATTTCTAAAATAGAACTTTCTTTGAAAGATATTGAAGATGATCTTTATGGTTATTGTGAAACTTGCGGAGTGGAAATTGGAATAAAGCGTTTAGAAGCAAGGCCAACTGCTACACAATGTATTGATTGCAAAACTGTAGATGAAATAAAAGAAAAACAGCAATTCGGTTAATGTATTCTCATATTGCTTATTTAATTTTAGGAACTAATCTAGGTAACAGAAATAAAAATCTTTCTAATGCAAGGTTAGAAATAAACGGACTTCCACAAACTAGAATTTTAAAAAAAAGTAAAATTTTTAAATCTCCGGCTTATGGTCCCATTAAACAGCCATTTTTTTTTAATCTTGCATTAGAAGTTGAAACAGAACTTCTGCCCCTAGAATTACTTGATCATTTTCAACAGATTGAAAAAAAGCTAAAAAGGGAAAAAGATTCACATATGAAACCCCGTACGATTGACATAGATATCGTTTTTTTTGATAACGAGAAAATAGAAACTTCGAGGTTAAAAATACCTCATTATGATTGGCAAAATCGAGATTTTTTTATTAAACCTCTTCGAGAAATAAATTGTCAGGCGGAAGAATTTAAAAACTTAAAGTTTGCCTGAAACTTTCAAGATAGAATTATTCAATGAAAATATACTCAGTAAGCGAAAAACAAAAGAAAAATTCTGAAATAACTGAAGCAGATTTCGAGTCAGAATATCTTGAATCAATTAACAATCCAAAAAAGTTTTGGAAAGAAAAAGCAGAAGAGACCTTAGAATGGTTTTCTAATTCGGATGAAGTCATTTCTTCAAATTTAGAAGAAGGCAAAGTTGAATGGTTTAAAAATGGAAAATTAAATGCTTGTTTTAATTGTGTTGATCGTCACCTTAAAAATTATAGTAATAAAACTGCCATTATTTGGGAAGGTGATAGTCCTGAAGATAACAAGAAGATATCTTTTGAAGAACTTCATAAAAATGTTTGTAAATTTGCGAATCTTCTAAAATCTAGAAAAATTAAAAAAGGGGATCGAGTTTGTATTTATATGCCAATGATTCCTGAGGCTGCTTATGCAATGCTAGCATGTGCAAGAATTGGAGCAATTCATTCTGTAGTTTTTGGCGGATTTTCCATTGAGTCATTGAAAGACAGAATTTTGGATTCAAATTGCACGAGCGTTATCACAGCAAATGAAGGAATAAGAGGCGGAAAACTTATTCCGCTTAAAAATAATGTAGATAAAGCCTTAGAAGATTGTCCAGATGTTCATAGTGTAGTAGTTGTTAATAGAACAGAAAATCTTCTTGTTAAAGACGATCAAGTCGATATTAATTATTACGATGTTATCGACTCTTTCGATGCAGAATGTCCATGCGAAGAAATGGATGCTGAAGATCCATTATTTATCCTTTATACCTCAGGATCTACAGGCAAGCCCAAAGGAGTTTTACATACGACAGCAGGATATTTATTAGGCGCTGCTTTAAGTCATAAATATATTTTTAATTTAAAAGAAGACAGTATTTATTGGTGTACAGCAGATGTAGGCTGGGTAACAGGACATACTTACATTGTTTATGGGCCTCTAGCCAATGCTTCCACAACTTTAATGTTCGAGGGCATACCAACTTACCCTGATACTTCAAGATTTTGGAATGTCATTGATAAACATAAAGTGAATATTTTTTATACTGCTCCCACAGCGATAAGAGCGCTAATGGCGCATGGCAATGTACCGCTAAAATCCTCTTCCAGAGATTCACTAAAAGTTTTAGGAACGGTAGGAGAGCCTATAAATCCAGAAGCTTGGGAGTGGTACTATCACGAAGTTGGCAAAAGCAAGTGTCCAATCGTTGATACTTGGTGGCAAACTGAAACTGGCAGCATAATGATTTCTGGTCTAGCAGGCTTTTCTAGTCAAAAACCTGGTTGCGCAGGTAAACCATTTCTTGGCATTAACCCTGCGCTCATAGACGAACAAGGAAAGGAAGTCGAAGGTGCTGGAAAAGGCAACTTAGTTATAAAAAGTTCTTGGCCTTCTCAGATAAGAACAGTCTATGGCGATCATCAAAGGTGCGTTGATACTTATTATTCAAACTACAGAGGTTATTACTTCACAGGCGATGGCGCTGAAAGAGATACCGATGGTTTTTATAGAATTACTGGAAGAGTTGATGATGTTTTGAATGTTTCTGGCCATAGACTAGGCACTGCTGAAATAGAAAGTGCGTTAGTCCTGCATGAATCAGTTGCAGAAGCAGCAGTTGTTGGCTATGAACACGAAATTAAAGGGCAAGGCATTTACTGTTATGTAAATCTCATGAAAGAAGCAAAACCATCCGATCTAATAACCGGAGAATTAGTAAATCTTATTGTCAAAGAAATTGGACCAATTGCGAAACCTGATTCCATACAGTTTTGTTATGATTTACCAAAAACTAGATCAGGAAAAATCATGCGAAGGATTTTAAGAAAGATTGCTGAGAATGAATTAAATAATTTAGGAGATACTACAACGCTTGCAGATCCAAGCATTGTAGACATATTGATAAAAGAAAGATTAAATAAATAAATGTTCAGATTTAAAAGCTTAGAAATGCCTTCAAAAAATGATTGTCTCCCGGGTAGAAGTCAACGAATTTATAGTCCAGAAAATCATTTTGTAACTGGTGCGCCTATGTCAGAGTGCATGTCTAAAGAAAAACCTAGGATTCTCTTTGGAATGGGTTGTTTCTGGGGTGCTGAAAAAATGTTTTGGGATTTAGCTTGCGTCAAAGTTACAGGCGTTGGCTATGCCGCTGGATATACTCAGAATCCTACTTATGAAGAAGTTTGTTCGGGATTAACCGCGCATTCGGAAATTGTTTTTGTGACATATGAAGATGAATCTAATTTGGAAGATTTACTGCAAGTTTTTTGGGAAGGGCATGATCCTACCCAATTCATGCGTCAAGGTGGTGACGTTGGGACTCAATATAGATCTGGTATTTATTTTTTAGAAAAAACTCAAGAGGAATTGGCTCTTAAAACAAAAGACATCTACCAAGCCAAGCTCAACGCTAAAGGATTTGGTGAAATTGTTACCGAAATCTTACCCGTCACTGAAGAATTTTATGCTGAGGATTATCATCAGCAATACCTAGCAAAAAACCCTAATGGTTACTGCGGGCATGGTGGCTGTGGAGTAAATTTTAAAGACTAAGGAATCAATTAATTTACTTCTTGAAATTATATTTTTTTAGCCTTTCCAAAAATAATTATCATGATCTTTAAGAACTCGATCTTCTTCGATAAGTTTATTAAGATGCGCCTCTAATGAATATTTAGCTATTCCATATAGATTCTTATCAACATCGTCATAGACAGAATAAATGAGCTCATCAATTGTTGCTTTAGATGCTTCAGTAATTGAATCGATTACTTTTTTTTCTCGATACATTCGATGACCAACAATCCAATCAACTACTGAATGAGGGTTTTCCAAGACATTGCCATGTCCAGGAGCAATATATTTTAGATCTATTTCTTTCAGTAATTCTAAAGAATCAATATATTGTTTCATGTTTCCATCTGGAGGAGCTATGACTACAGTTGATCCATCCATAATATGATCGCCAGTAAAAATTAACTTTTCTTCTTCAAGCAAAAAACAAAGATGATTGGAAGCGTGCCCAGGAGTATGAATAACTTTCAAAGTATATTCTGCTTCATTAATTTCATCGCCATGTTTCAATTCTTTTTTTGTTTTGAAAGTGGGATCTTGCATTTCCTTGTGAAGAGGATACATTCCCATAACAGGTGCAGCTGTCCTTTGGTGAAGTAATTTTGCGCCCGGAGAATGGTCGTTGTGAGTATGAGTAACTAAAATTTGTTTTATATCTTCTCCGCAAATCTTTGCGATATTCTCTACATGCTCTGTTGATGCAGGGCCTGGATCAATGACTGTAATTTCTTGATGTCCTACTAAATATGTATTGGTGCCTCCACCAGTAAATACTCCTCCATTATCAGCAGTAATTCTTCTTACCAAGGGGGATATATCAATGATCTTCATAACCTTCGTCGCCTGGAAGCAAACCTATCATTTTTCCATCTTTCATAAAAAATTTTGGTTCGATTGACGAAACCTCGCTTTGATACTTAACTTTGTTTTCTAATAAATCATCTGTAGACGAAAATCCTACTATTGCCTCAAGATTTCTTATTGTCGGCAATATTATTGGAAATTTTCCTTCTTCTCCGCCTTTGATAGCATTTTCTGGAGTTATCCATGTGCTTTCTACTCCTTCGCTTCCATCATGAATTGCCTTTTGATCTGATGGCGCTAAAGCAATAAAAAATCTTGTGCTATATCGTTTCATTTCCATTTTAGGTGTAATCCAATGTGATACATAGGCCAGCCTATCAACGGCTAATTTTAAATTTAATTGTTTACACAACTCCAATAAAACTGGCTCACCTCTATTAAGTTTATCTCTATATGAAGCTAGTATTTCAGTCTCTCCTGCATCAGAAGCTCCAAATAAATCTCCATTTTCTCTGTATGCAAGTAGCACGCCACATTCTTCAAAGCACTCTCTTATGCATGCTATCCAATAATTTAATCCACCGCTTTTAACATTAAGAATTTGTGAAGCCATCTCATCAGTTAAACCCGAACAAAAACTATTTATTTCTATTTCTTCATCAACAGGATCAAGTTTTCCTCCTGGAAAAACCCACGCTCCCCCAAAATTTGTTTTTGCATTTCTCTTGATCATAAAAACTTCAATTTCATTTTCAAGAGCCCTAACCAACAGCACTGTGGCTGCTGGTTTAGGATCTGAAGGTGGGGCTCCAGGCTCAGCTTTCTGAATGTTCACAGATTCTTGTTTAGACAAGATTTCAGGAAATTCTTGATCTTTTGCCATTTAAAACTAGGCAACGAATTTAGAAAGTCTGGCTTTTATTATTTCTTCTGCATCTGAAACAATTCTTTCAACAAGATCAGAACAAGTTGGAATATCATGAATCAAGCCCGCAACCATTCCACAACTCCAAGCGCCTGCATCCATGGTGCCTTCCTGCATAATTTTTGGATATACTCCTGCAACTTCATCCATGATATCTGTAATTTGAATATCATCTCCTAGAGCTTTTTCTTTCTCTAAAATTTTATCTACTGCTCCATTCGCTAAGACTCTCTCAGTATTTCTTAAAGGTCTCATAATTAACTTGGTATCAAGCTCTGATGCAGCTACTAATGCTTCTTTAACATTTTGATGAACAGGAGCTTCTTTAGTAGCAATAAATCTGGTACCCATATTTATTCCGTCCGCTCCCATTGATAAGGCAGCTGCTAATTGTTGTCCATTACCCATGCCTCCTGATGCAACAAAAGGAATAGATAATTCCTCTGCAGCTCTTGGAAGGAGGATCATGTTTGGAATATCATCTTCTCCTGGGTGCCCACCACACTCGAAACCATCGACACTTACTGCATCACATCCAATTTTTTCTGCCTTTAATGAGTGTCTAACAGAGGTACATTTATGAATCACCTTGATTCCTGCACCCTTCAAGTCCGGCATGTAAGCTTCAGGACTTCTTCCAGCAGTTTCAACTATCTTTATGCCACCTTCAACAATAGCCTGGATGTAACCAGGATAATCTGGCTCCTGAAATCCTGGTAAAAAAGTTAGATTAACTCCAAAAGGTTTATCAGTCATTTCATGACATTTTGCTATTTCTTTTGCTAAGTCTTCAGGACTTTTTTGAGTAAGACCAGTAATGATTCCTAGCCCTCCAGCATTTGCAACTGCGGATGCCATTTCCGCAAAACCTACATAATGCATTCCCCCTTGAATGATTGGGTGTTTAATTCCAAACATTTCTGTGATTTTCGTTTTAATCATCTTTTATCTCTCCAAAAAAATTAATTAGTACATTACTATATCTATAATGACGAGGGTTGCAATAAATGATACAAACAACTTCAAAAAAATAATGAAAGCTCAAAAAATAAATTCCTTAACACTTAAAAAGAAACTGACTAGATCTTCTGATGCTCATAAAGGGGAATTTGGACATGTGTTAGTTATTGGAGGAAATATTGGATTCGGTGGAGCTGGTCTATTGGCTTCCAGAGCTTCAGTTAATTGTGGAGCCGGTTTAGTATCTTTAGCAACCAGATCCAGTCATGTATCTGCCTCGTTGAATTTTTGCCCTGAAGTTATGGTCAAGCCTGTTGACTCGGGTCAGGCGCTTGAAAAATACTTGGATTCGCCATCAGTAATTTGTTTAGGTCCAGGTCTAGGGCAGGACTTTTGGTCCGAACAAATGATATACAAATCTTTAGAAGCAGCCAAAAAAAATAATGTGCCCATGCTTATTGATGCAGATGGCCTGAATCTTTTGCCTAAGTTTATAAAAAAATTACCTTTACCAAAAAAAATAGTTCTTACCCCGCATGTTGGGGAAGCCTCAATACTTTTAAATACATCCAAAGAAAAAATAAAAAAAAATAGAGTAATGAGCGCTAAAAGAATTTCAAAAAAATATTCAGCGGTTGTTGTTTTAAAAGGAGAAAACTCAATTATTTGTTGGAAAGACAAATATTTTATCTGTGAAAAAGGGAACGCTGGAATGGCTACTGGGGGAATGGGAGATGTCTTAAGCGGAATAATAAGTAGTTTTATTGCTCAAAAAATGACGTTGTTAGATGCTGCATGTTTAGGTGTCGAATTACATGCCGAAGCTGCAGATGAATACTCCGAAGCTATTGGAATAAATAGTCTAACCCCAACCGATGTCCTAGATATTATTAAAGAGCTTATTTAATAATTCTAATGAAGAATAAATTAACGTTAAGCTCTTTAGAAGACACAAAGAAATTAGGTCAAGAATTAGCTAAAGAAATATTAAAAAGAAAAGGGGAAGCTGCATTTGTTGTTTTTCTTGATGGCGACCTTGGAACAGGCAAAACAACCCTAGTTAAAGAGATTATTTTTGCCCTAGGAGTGAAAGAGAAAGTTAAAAGTCCAACATTTACCATCATCGAGCCTTACGAACTTAATAATGAAAATATCTATCATGTTGATCTCTATAGAATAATTGATCCCACTGAACTTGAAATTATTGGCCTTAGAGAATATTTGAACGAATCAAAAGCAATAATATTTATAGAATGGCCTGAGAAAAGCTACGGATATTTGAAAAAATTTGATTTGAAAATTTCCTTGAAACATTTATCTGAAAACGAAAGAAAATGCAGAATTGAACTAAATACCTAGAATTTTTTTTAAATCAGGTTTGAAATAAGTATCAGGCTTCATGATTTTACCTGCATCGTTTTTTACAGCTTTTCCGTCAACAAATTTGCTCATGTTTGAGGATCTTACTTCCTCCCAAACTTTATTGAACTCTATGCCACAACTGGAACACATTCCCATAATTACCCATACCATATCTGCGAGCCCGTCAGCTACTTCTACCAAATCATTGTTTTCAAATGCTTCGAGCGTCTCTTTATATTCTTCCGTTATTAAATTCATATAAAGTTTTTGCTGATCTCCCTGCAGAGAAAGTTCTTTATTTATTGGTTGATCTCCTGCGCTCATAAAATCTTCGACATCTTTTTGATAGGACATGAATTCTCCTTAACTTAATTACTTTTTTTAAATACTTCTATATTATTTCAGGTAAACAGTTAAAAGATGGAAATTATTTTAAAAGATGGTTCTTACTATGAAATTGAGCAAAGCGATTTAATTTCTTGGCAAAGAACATATCATGAGTGCAATGTTTATCATGAAATAAATGCAGCTAGAGAATGGTGTCAAGCTAATCCATCTAGAAGAAAAACTAAAAGAGGGATAAAAAGATTTCTTAACGCTTGGCTTTCTAAAGCACATAAATTAAAAGGAAGCCCCTTTATTTTTAGTAATCAGACAAAATCAAACTCTATTAAAGAATCAATGTACGATATTTCTTGGGTAGAAGAAGAAAACAAGCTAGAAATCTCCAAGTGGTATATTAAAAACAAAGGATTTTATTTTCTTGACGGAAAAAAATACACTGAGCCTTTCGGCATAAAAAAAGTAGTTAATATTTCTGAAAAAAGTAAAAGTCTAAAGAAAAATAAGAAGTAAATTCTATTTCTTAAAAAAAATTCTTCTGGTATTATGCGCCAGCATATTTTTAAAGAATTATGAAAAAGGAAACCCATCCAGAATATAGAGAAGTACTGTTCCATGACACGAGCGTGGACAAATATTTTTTAATTCCATCAACGTTGAATACCGATCAAACCAAAGAGTGGGAAGATGGTAAAACTTATCCTTATTATCCTCTTGATATTTCATCTGCTTCTCATCCTTTTTACACAGGAAAACACAAAATTGTAGATACTGGTGGAAGAGTAGATAGATTCAAAAAACGTTTTGCTAAAACCGCACCAGCTGAACAAAACTTAGCCGAAGCTCCAACTGAAGAAGTTGTTGAAGTAGCTCAAGAAGAAGTAACTGAAGCTCCAACTGAAGAAGTCCAAGAAGATTTAACTGAAGCTCCAACTGAAGAAGTTGTTGAAGAAGAAACACCAAAAGAAAAAGAATAATCCTTAGCTAACTTTCATTAAAGTTATTCGTTTGAAGATTGCTCTTTTAAAATCTAAAATTTTATGAATCCGAAAGATATTAGAAATATCGCAATTATTGCTCATGTTGATCATGGGAAAACTACATTGGTTGATAAGTTGCTTCAGCAATCAGGAACTCTTGATAGAAAAGATATTGGTTCTGAGAGAATTATGGATTCGAATGATCAGGAAAAAGAAAGAGGCATTACAATTTTGGCAAAAAATACAGCTATAAAATGGAAAGATCATAAAATAAATATTGTAGATACCCCTGGTCATGCCGATTTTGGAGGAGAAGTTGAAAGAGTTTTATCCATGGTCGACTCTGTTCTTTTGCTAGTTGATGCTGTTGATGGGCCAATGCCCCAAACTAGATTTGTTACTGAAAAAGCCTTCGAACAGGGCCTCAATCCAATATTAGTTATTAATAAAATTGACAGACCTGGAGCACGACCTGATTGGGTTTTAGATCAGGTTTTCGATCTATTTGACCGACTTGGAGGAAATGACCAGCAAATGGATTTCCCTGTCATTTATGCTTCTGCGTTAAATGGTGTGGCAGGAAATGAGTTAGAAGATATTAAAGAGGACATGGCTCCTTTATTGGACTTAGTGCTCAAAGAAGTTAGTCCTCCAGATGTTGATACTGAAAAGCCTTTTCAAATGCAAATAAGTGCTTTAGACAGTAATAGCTATGTGGGGGTGATCGGCGTTGGGAGAATTACTTGTGGAAAACTCAAACCTAACGATCAAGTAATAGTAATTGATGTAAAAAAAGATCAAAGAAAAGCAAAAATTTTACAGGTCATGAGTCATGACGGATTAGAAAGAATAGAAGTTGAAGAAGCAGAAGCAGGAGATATTGTTTGTATAACCGGAATAGAAAACCTATATATATCAGATACTTTGTGTGATCCTGAAAAAGTTGAACCGCTTCCTCCTTTATCTGTAGACGAACCTACTGTAAGTATGACATTTCAAGTAAATGATTCGCCTTTTGCAGGGCAAGATGGAAAGTTTGTAACTTCAAGAAATATTAAAGAAAGACTTGAACAAGAACTCTTGAGTAATGTTGCGCTTAGGGTTGAACCTGGCGAAGCATCAGATAAATTTAAGGTTTCTGGTAGAGGCGAATTACATTTGTCAGTTCTAATTGAAAGTATGCGAAGAGATGGTTTTGAATTAGGCGTATCAAAACCTGAAGTTATTCAAAAAGAAGTAAATGGGGAAATTCATGAGCCTTTTGAGCAAATTGTTATCGATCTTGAGGAAGAGCATCAAGGCTCAATTATGGAAGAAATGGGTTTAAGAAAAGCAGAACTAAAAAATATGCAGCCAGATGGAAAAGGAAGAATAAAACTTGAATTTATAGCGCCCTCGAGGGGAATGATTGGGTTTAGGTCGCATTTCTTAACTTTAACGAGTGGCTCAGGAATTTTGACAAGTGTTTTTGATCATTACGGCCCAGCTAAAAAAGGTGAAGTTACTAATAGACAAAACGGGGTCTTAGTATCGATGACAAACGGAAAAACTTTGTCTTATTCACTATTCAATCTTCAAAATAGGGGAAAATTATTTGTTGGTCATGGACTTGATATTTATAAAGGCCAAATTGTCGGTCTTCATTCAAGAGATAATGATTTGCCAGTAAATCCCACTAAGGCAAAACAACTTACAAATGTCAGAGCCTCAGGCACTGATGAAAATCTAATTTTAACTCCTCATATAGAACATTCTTTGGAGCAAGCTTTGGAATTTATAGAAGATGATGAGTTGGTAGAGGTGACTCCAAGCGCTATAAGACTCAGAAAGAAATCTTTTACTTTTTAAAGCCTCTCTAGAATAGCATGATGGATTTGATCAAACGATCCATTTGATAAACATATGATGTGAGTATTAGGTTCATTGAACTCAGGCAAAAAATTTAAAAATTCTCTAGTTCCGGAACAAGTTGAAAATTTTTTACTTTTTTTAGCTATTTTTTTTATTTGATTTTGATTTTTCGAGAAAAGAAAAACGTTGTCAGCATCTTCTAGAGATTTGGGTATTGCTTCATCGTGGTATCCAGATGACATTGTGTTGGATCTCATTTCTAACAAGCAAATGATTTTCTGATCACCAACTTTTTTTCTTAAACCGTCCAAAGTGTATTTGATAGCAGTTGGATGATGAGCAAAATCATCGTAAACGGAAATAGAGTTTTTCTCCCCTATCATTTCCATTCTTCTAGCCGTTCCTTTAAATGCTGAAAGGGACTCTGAAATTTGTTTATTTTTAAGTCCCAAAGAGGCGGCGATAATAAAAGTTGCCAAAGCATTTTTTTTATTATGCTCTCCGATTAAATTCCAATTTATAGACCCCTTAATTTTTTTATCTTGAAAGATGTCAAATGAAGAACATTCTGGATTTTTAATTCTGGCGTGCCAGCCCTTACTCTTACCTACTGCATCAAATGACTCTTCTTTGCAATAAACACCCATCTCTAACAATTTTTTTATGTTTAAGTCATCAACTGGGTAAAATAGCTTTGCATCTTTCGGCAATATTCTTAGTAAATGATGGAATTGTTTTTTAATGGCATCTAAATCATCAAATATATCGGCATGATCGAATTCCAAATTATTAATCAATAAAGTTGACGGGCTATAGTGAATAAACTTAGAGCGCTTATCGAAAAAGGCAGTGTCATACTCATCGGCTTCGATGACAAAATATTTGTGTTTACCAAGATAAGCTGTTGCATCTAAATCTATTGCTCGACCGGCAATCATATAACCAATATCTAAACCCGCATCAATAAGCACCTTAGCCAACATTGAAGATGTAGAAGTTTTGCCATGCGTTCCACTGACTGCTATGACATGTCTATCTTCTAAAATTGATTCCGTTAAAAATTGTGGACCGGAGACAAACTTAAGTCTTCTTTTTAAGATCTCTTCCATCATTGGATTTCCTCTGGAAACAACATTTCCTATAACAAAGAGGTCGGTGTCATCGGCTATATTTTTTACACTAAATCCTTGATCTACTTTTATCCCTTGTTCTGCCAGTACGTTGCTCATTGGAGGGTAAGCATTTTCATCGCAGCCAGCAACTTCAAAACCTTTTTGAACCGCTAATTGTGCAAGTCCTCCCATGAAGGTTCCACATACTCCTAAGACGTAAATTTTCATCATGCTGATTATATCTTTTTCCAGAACTACTTTTTTCAGTTATATTTCTCATGATGAATTCAAAAAAGAATGCTTTTTATGCCCAATCAGGTGGCGTTACTGCGGTAATTAATGCTTCAGCCTGTGGCGTCATCGAGACGGCTGCTAAATCAAAAAAAATCAATAAAGTCCTTTGCGGTGAGAATGGTATTCTTGGGGCATTAAATGAAAATTTAATTGATACCTCGAAAGAATCAAAAACTACCATTGCTAAATTAAAAAATACGCCTGGTGGTGCATTTGGTTCCTGTCGATTTAAATTGCAAGATCCAGTCAAACAAAAAAAAGAGTATGAACGTCTCTTTGAAGTTTTTGCCGCTCATGATATTAATTATTTTTTTTATAACGGCGGAGGCGATAGTCAAGACACAACCTATAAGGTATCTGAAATGGCTAAAAAGCTAAAGTTTCCTCTTCAGTGCATTGGTATTCCAAAAACTGTAGATAATGATCTGCCCTTTACTGATTGTTCGCCTGGTTTTGGTTCGGTAGCAAAGTATGTTGCAACTTCAACACTTGAAGCCGGATTGGATGTCAAAAGTATGGCCGCAACTTCAACAAAGGTCTTTATCTTAGAAGTTATGGGTCGTCATGCTGGTTGGATAGCAGCAGCATCTTGTTTAGCGTCATCTAATTCAGAAGACCCGCCTCATATTATCTTGTTACCAGAAGTGCCCTTCGAAAAAAATAAATTTCTCACTCAAGTAAAACAGACTGTTAGGAAAAATGGCTTTTGTGTAGTTGTTGCTTCAGAGGGAACTCAGATGAAAAACGGTAAGTTTCTAGCAGATTCAGGATTAACCGATGCTTTTGGCCATAAGCAACTTGGCGGAGTGGCTCCAGTATTGTCAGGGATGATTTCAAAACTTGGTTTAAAAAATCATTGGGCTGTGGCTGATTATCTTCAACGTTCAGCTCGACACATCGCATCTAAAACAGATTTAGATCAGGCATATGCAGTAGGAGAATTTGCAGTAAAACTTGCTACTTCAGGAAAAACTGCAGTTATGCCAATTATAAAGAGAATAAGTGATGCACCCTATAAATGGAAAATAGATACTGTATCTTTGAAGAAAGTTGCAAATGTAGAAAAAACAGTTCCAAAAAAGTTTATCTCAAAAAATGGTTTTAAAATTACATCTGCAGGGAGAAAATATTTAAGTCCTTTGATTCAAGGTGAAGCCCAAACTAATTTCAATCTTGGAATTCCTGATGTAGCTTTTCTAAAGAAAGATCTATTAAAAAAGAAATTAAAAAAGTTTAATTAAATATACGACTTAATTTCGTTAAAATTATAAATTCCTCATTTTTTTTTCAAAGCTTAAGTGCTAATCTTTATAGCCATTCTCAATGACGGGAATGAGGATTTCTTAAGGAGAGAAAATGAGAAATATTTTTAAAATTTTATTGTCACTAACTTTACTGACGGTTTCTTCAATTTCGTTAGCTCAAGAACAAGCAAACGTTACACCAATGGAATTTTACGCTAATTGTGAATTTCAACCTGGAAAAACAAAAGCTGATTTATATGATGTGATTGAGAAATGGAATAAATTTAACGACGACTTAAAAGAAAAGTCTTATACAGCTTTTTTATTGACTCCAATTGCAGCAAGCAACATTGATTTTGAAAATACCCTAATTTGGATGGGTGTTTGGGATAATTTTGAAGGAATGGGAAATAGTCTTGAGAATTATTATGCAAATGGATCTGAAATTGCTGAAAGTTTTAACTCTGTATGGAAATGTAATAGTCATTCTTTTGCTGCAAGCTTGCTTACTTATGAAGAAAATAGAAAGGATAATTTCGCTGGTCCAAGAACTTCGGAGATTTTTTCTTTTTCGGATTGTTCAATTAATGATGGTGTAACCTATGCGGATCTTTTAAAGGCAGATGCTAAATACAGTGCTTTTCTAAAGAAATTAGAAAAAGAAGATCCAGTATTTAGAATTTTCCCTACGGCAGGTTTGCCTCAAGATTCAGATTTTGATTTCAAAATGATGGATATAAATTCTTCTTGGAGTCAAAGAGGAAAGGAGACACAAACCTTTGTAGATAATGGCGGCCCTCTAAAGCAATTAGAAACTTATGGTTCAATGGTAAGTTGCGACAGCCCAAGAGTTTATCAAATGGAAAGGATAAGATTAGGTAAGCCCTGGGTTAAATAATCTAATTAAAAAAGGCTTCTTTAAGAAGCCTTTTTTATATTTTCTTTACAACTCCGCTAAAACTGAAAACAATTTCTCCATCGCAGAATATTTTACCTTCGCCAAAGACTAAGGATTTTGTTGCTCTTGTTATTGACGTATGAACTTCGGCTAATGAGTGTATCTTGGCAGGAGCGATGAATTCTGATCTAAAACTTATTGTTGCCACATACTTATCCCTTGAAGGCATCGAGGCAGAAGCTAACGAATAATCAGCAATACTCATTAGCATGCCTCCATGAGCAACATCAGCTGAATTACAATTTTCTTTTTTAATCCAAAATGCCATTATCAGATTGCCTTCTTCATCTCGCCTATAAAAGCCTTCGCCAATGTTGCGAATATGGTGTTCAGTTTGATGGATAGGTTCGAATCCTTCCGGAATGGGATATTTATTCTCTTTGGGCATGTCGATATTTTAACTCAATGTGTATAATTGCTCGCAAAATTAAAAAAAATTATGGATTTCAAACTAACACCAGAACAACTAGAACTACAAAAAGTTGCACGAGAATATGCGCAAAATGAGCTACCAGCTTTAGCAGATGAATTGGAGGAAACAGGCGATCCTGTCCCTAAAGACGCCTTAATGAAAATTGGTGAGATGGGTTTTCTTGGCGTAAATACACCTACCGAATATGGTGGTCAAGGTCTTACAAATTTAGAAGCAATTATTATTTTAGAAGAATTTGGAAAAATCTCTTCTGCAGTTGGCTGGCCAGTTTTTGAAGCAAATGCTGGACCTGTAAAAGTTCTACAACATTTTGCAACTGACGCTTTAAAAGAAAGGGTTATCCCCAAAGTTTGCAGCGGTGAAATGGTTGTCGCTGTGAGTATGTCTGAACCAGGAGCGGGTACTGGATTGACCGACTTGAAAACTAAGGCAGAAATAAAAGGCGATAAAATTGTTATCAATGGAAATAAGCGCTGGTGTTCTGGTGCTGGTCATTCTGATGGCTATGTAGTCTACGCAAGAATGTCAGATGCTCCGGCAGCTAAAGGCATTGGAGCGGTATTTGTAGATATTGATACTCCTGGTTTGACTTTTGGAAATAATGAAAACCTCATGGGTTGGCGAGGGATCCCCTCTGCAGATATTTATTTTGATAACGTTGAGGTACCAATTGAAAACCTTCTCGTAGAACCTGAAGATGGCTTTAAAAAGCTCATGGAGACTTTTGATTTAGAAAGATGTGGAAATGCCACAATGGCTCTCGCTCAAGCTTCTTCTGCCTTGGACTATGTTCAAAATTATGTTCAAGAAAGAGAACAGTTTGGAAAACCCATTGTTGATTTTCAAGCTGTCCAAATCAAATTAGCTGATATGTTGATGAAGGTTGAAGCTTCTCGTCTGCTAATCCATCGTGCGGTATTTAATGCGGCAAACGGACTGCCTGACATTTTAGAATCAAGCTCTGCAAAATGTTTTGCTAATGAAATTTCCAGAGAAGTTACAACAACCGCGATGCAATTAATGGGCGGTTATGGTTTTAATAAAGAATATGGCATGGAGCGCAAAGTAAGAGATTCTTTTGGATGGGGAATTGCAGGCGGCACAATTGATGTGCAGAAAGTCAATATCGCTTCAGCTATGATTGGTCGCAGATTTAATCAAAGAGCAAAGTAAGCTTACGCAGTTCTTAATTCTTGGATAATTTCATCCATCTTTTCAATAAGAATTTTTTTATCTTCTTCCGTTAGGAAATCTCCTATCGGCACTCTTTCACCTTTTGAAGAGATAACTATATGCAGCGGATACCAGGGGTGAGTGGCCTTTTCAACAAATACATAAGCCCACTCTCTGACAAATTCTGTTGTTGTTTCTGGTCTCAATCTACCTTTTTCGATAATTAATTTTTCAGGAGTGAATGTAAGAATTTCTTTTCTATTTGCATCTTTGAAAACAAAATATAAAGCAGTAAGAACTAGTAGAATCTCTAAGCCAGCAAAAGGCAAAATAATAGGTGCTCCAACATACAAAAATCCCAAAGCTATTATGGTTAAAGGCACAGAAACTAAAAAAACGAATATTAAATTACCACGCCAAGAAATCGAACGATTAGGGGTAATTGAAACTCTAAAAGAATTATCAGAGTTGAGACGATCTGCTATAACCATGTTTTAATAATACTTTAAAAGTCATTATGACTATTCTAAAAAAAATTATATTTAATGAAAAAAAATAATTCTATTGATAGAACGGCATTGATGCCAAATTATGCCCCTGCAGAATTTATTCCTGTCAAAGGAAAAAAATCTATTCTTTGGGATGATAAAGGCAAAGATTATGTAGATTTTGGAGGAGGCATTGCCGTCACATGCCTCGGGCATTCTCATCCCGCACTAAATAAAGTTCTCAAAGAACAATCGACAAAACTTTGGCATGTAAGCAATTACTTATATAACAAGCCGGCTTTAGAGCTTAGCGAAATGTTAGCCAAAAAAACTTTTGCAGATAAAGTTTTTTTCTCAAATTCAGGAAATGAAGCAAATGAAGCAGCAATAAAACTGGCTAGAAAATATTATTTCGATCAAAAGAAACCTGAGAAGCATGAGATTATAGTCTTTACTAAAGCTTTTCATGGTCGATCCATGCTGAACATTACTGCAGGTGATTCTGAAATTCAGAAAACTGGATTTGGGCCGCTTTTGAAAGGTTTCAAAAGAGCTACTTTCAACGACCTAAAATCAGTAAAAAAAGTAATAAGCAAAAAAACTGCAGCAATTTTTGTTGAACCAATCTTAGGAGAATCGGGAATAATTAGAGCAGAAAATCCTTTCTTGGAAGGGCTAAGAAAGTTAGCAGACGCTAATGACTGTCTTCTTATCTTTGACGAAGTACAAAGCGGTATTGGTCGAACTGGATCGCTAATGGCATATATGGGATATGGAGTCACACCAGATATTTCAACTTTAGCAAAAGGCTTAGGGGGAGGAATTCCAATTGGCGCTACTCTCACAACAACTAAAATCGCGCAAGCTTTTCAACCTGGAACGCATGGCAGTACTTTTGGAGGCAATCCTTTAGCCTGTGAAGTTGCTAAAAAAGTAGTAGAAATAATTTCGACTAAAAAAGTCTTAACCGGAGTTGTGGAAAAAACCATTAAATTTAATAAAGAACTGAACAGAATATCCGAAAAATATAATTTGTTTAGCGACGTTAGATCTGCAGGTCTTTGGATTTGTTGTGATTTTAAAAAATTAAAATCCGTAGATGTTATAAATGAATGCTACAAAAAAAGATTAATTCTTGTTCAGGCCTCTGGTGATAAAACAATTAGATTAGCTCCATCCTTAATTATTGAGGACTCTGAAATAGATGAAGGTTTTAAAAGATTTGAAAGGGCAATAAAAAAATTAGTTTAGTTTTTTATAAATTCCTTATAAGTTTCGTTAAACCTCGCCAATCTTTCAGGGCCCGTTGGGTGAGTATCAAAAAAAGTTGACCGATCATCTCTTTCTGATTTTTGCGCCATTCTAATAATAATATTTCTTGCTTCCAGCAAATCATATCCAGAATCTTTTAAGATCAACAAAGAAAAATAGTCTGCCTCTTTTTCTTGATCCCTGGAAAAAACCAAAGATCCAAACCTTGCTCCTAAGTCTGTAGTTTGAGAAATTAAATCGTCGGATCCGTCTATGACACTCCCTAAAACTCTTCCAGCCAAACTACCCAGTAAAATATTCCTTTGTGCATTGGCGACATGATTGCCTAAGTGATGAGCTATTTCATGAGCAATTACAAATGCTACTTCTTCTTCAGAAGCAACGCCATTCATTAAGCCTTTTGTATAAGTAATTGTATTTCTTCCAGATGCAAAAGCATTAAACATATCATCATCTAGGTAATTTACTTTCCAATTGCATCTGACATCAGGAATGTTATTTTCATCACACCATTTATCTGTAACTGGTGAAATCTTTTCAATGATATCTTCGACTAATACTACGGATTCTTTTCTTGTTCTTTCAACAGGTTCATCAAGTTCTGTATTTTTTATAATCGCAATGGCTTCGTCAATTTGAGTTTGATCTAGCTCCTCAAAAGTTGTTCCTGGAGCCACGCAACTAACAAGAAAAAAAATTATTAATGAAAGAAATAAACTTCTAATCATTAGTTAGCTTATTTAAATTTTTTCCTCATATTCATTACCGCTTCCATTCCAAAAACCGGTTTTTTACCCTCAGGCACAGTATTTCCTTTTACGATTAATTCTTCAAAGCTTGCGCCATTTTTAAACATTTCATAAAGCACTTCTATATCCATATTCGTTCCCACTGGCTCTTCAATAAAATCTGGTGCAATATTAGATTTGAATTCATCTTGATTCCGCCAGTGCTCAAAAAATATTTCGACTAAGTGACCATCTGGGTCTTTGTAGTACATTCCAGTTATCCATCCATGATTAATTGTCCAGTGCGGTTCTATGCCGTTATTTTTTGCATTTTGATAAAACTCAAACCACTTATCTATTGGATTTAACAAATATGAAATGTGATCTAGTCCTACTGTATCTGGAAGATTTTTATTCATCCAATTTTTGACTTTGATGATTAATCTTGGGATAAAACCAACTCTCTCCAAAACAGGGGAAGTGTTAGCAATTGCTACTCTATGATGTTCTTGATCAAAAGCTAAAAAAGTAATTTGATCGCTTTCGTAAAGTGCCTCACACCCAAATAATCTAGTGTAAAAATCTACCATTTTTTCATACTGCATTGTCTTCCAAGCAACGTGATGAAAAGCATCAGGTGGAAAATCTGATTTATAATTTTTGTATAAATCTAAGTTTAAAACTGGTTTTGACATTTACGTCTCCTATTATTCAAAAGAGTATATCTCAACTTAATTATTTTCTGGAACAATGACTTCAGTAGAATCCACCCTTCTGAATCCTTTTGGTAAAAAGTTTCCTTTTCTACCTCTTGTCCCAACAAAATTATTTAAATCATTTGGTTTAATAACATAGTGTTGTTTTCCACTATTTAACTTTAAGGACCCGCCTTTAGGCAAAACAACAAGATGTAACAATTCATCTTCTGCTGCTGCGTGTTTAGTTTTATCAATTGAAATTATTTTATTTCCTTTTCCTTTCGACAAAATAGGTAAATCTGTAGCTTCGATGAGAAGCATTTTTCCTTCACTCGATATAGAAACGATATAAGAGTCTTCAATGGATTTTATAGTTTTAGGGTCCAGTGGCTTGGCACCTTTAACATTTATAGCTGCCTTTCCAGATTTATTCTTTGTTTGCAAGTCAGAGATTTTGGCTATGAATCCATAGCCTGCATTAGTTGCTAGGATACAAAGATCTTCGTCAGTTCCAGCCACGACTCCTGAAAAGAAAGCACCTGATTGAGCATTGATGCTTCCTGAAACAGGATCGCCCTGACCTCTAGCACTTGGCAACTTATGAATTGGTATAGAGTAAGCTTTCCCAAAATTATCTAAAATCACTGCGTTTTGACTATTCCTCGCTTTAGTAGAAGAGAGATATCCATCTCCTTCTCTATATTGGAGTGATTCAGCATCAACATCATGACCTTTTGCAGCTCTAATCCAGCCTCTTTGAGATAAAACTACTGTCATCGGATCATTGGAAATTAACTCTTTTTCGTCAAACGCTTTTGATTCTTCGGCTTCCGTCAAAGAGCTGTTTCTTTCGTCACCAAATTCTTCTAAATCCTCTTTAAGTTCTTTTTTAATCAAAGTTTTTAATCTGCTGGTCGAACTTAAGGTCTTTTCAATATCTTTTGCTTCTTGAGAGAGCTCATTTTTTTCCGATAAGATTGCCTCTTCTTCAAGCTTAGCCAATTGTCTAAGCCTTATATCTAGAATCGCGTTTGCTTGAATTTCAGAAAGTTTGAATTTCTTCATAAGTTCTTTTTTTGGCTTGTCATGTGTTCGAATAATTTTTATCACTTTATCCAAATTCAAATAAGCAACTAAAAGTCCCTCTAAAATATGCAATCGGTCGTTAACCCAATCCAAACGATTTTGAAGCCTTCTTTTGACAGTGTCGGTTCTAAATTTAAGCCATTCCTTGAGTATTTTTTTTAAATCAAAAACCTGTGGTTTACCATTCAACCCAATAGCGTTTATGTTAACTCTGATATTTTTTTCTAAATCTGTTGTTGCAAAAAGGTGACTCATTAAAGCAGCTTTATCAATCCTATTAGACCTCGGAACCACAATTATTCTTGAAGGATTATCCTCATCGCTTTCATCTCTCAAGTCATCAATCATATTTATTTTCTTGGTTTCAACCTGAGCAGCAATTTGCTCCAATATTTTTGAGGTCGAAACTTGGTATGGCAAAGCAGTAATCACAATCTCGCCTTCCTCTATTTCATAGGTAGCTCTCAGCTTTACTGAACCTCTGCCAGTCGAATACATCTCCAACATCTCTTCAGGAGAAGAGATAATTTCTGCTTTTGTTGGAAAGTCAGGACTCGGAATGAAAGACATCAAATCAGAGACTGTCATTTTTGGATTATCTATTAGAGAGATAGAAGCTTTTACAACATCGGTCAAATTATGCGGCGGGATATCGGTTGCCATTCCAACAGCTATCCCAGAAGCACCATTCAATAATACATTCGGCAATCTTGACGAAAGAAATTTTGGCTCTATTAAAGTGCCATCAAAATTTGGCATCCAATCAACGGTACCTTGAGAAATCTCACTTAACAAAGTTTGAGCATATGCCGAAAGTCGACATTCGGTGTAACGCATTGCTGCAAAACTTTTAGGATCATCCAATGAGCCGAAGTTTCCTTGACCCTCAATTAAAGGGTAACGTGTTGAGAAATTTTGTGCCATCAAGACCATCGCTTCATAGGCAGCTCCGTCTCCGTGTGGATGAAATTTACCAATGACATCGCCAACGGTTCTTGCACTTTTCTTAAATTTTGAAGTAGATTTTAGTCCCAGTTCAGACATCGCATATACAATTCTTCTCTGCACGGGTTTGAGTCCATCGCCCACAAAAGGCAAAGCTCTATCCAAAATAACATACATGGAATACTCCAGGTAAGCTTTCTCTGCGTATCCTCCAATCGGTAAACTTTCTTCTTTACTCATTCAGTGTTGCTAAATTTCCTTTTGTCTCTAACCAATCCTTTCTGTCAGCCGCTCGTTTTTTAGAAAGCAATTTATCCATCATTGAAGTAGCTGTGTTTCCTTTTTCGAGTGTTAATTTTAATAACCTTCTTCCATCGACCTGCATAGTTGTTTCTCTTAATTGAGAGGGATTCATCTCACCAAGCCCTTTGAATCTTTGAATTTCTATTTTTTTCACTTTATTTTGTTTTGTTAATTGTTTAACTATTTGATCCTTTTCGTCTTCATCAAGGGCATAAAATACGTCTTTGCCTTGATCTATTCTAAATAAAGGAGGTTGAGCAACGAAAAGGTGTCCTTTCTCTACCAATGGTCTGAAGTGTTTTAAAAATAAAGCACAAATTAAAGTTGCAATATGAGCGCCATCAGTATCAGCATCTGCCAAAATACATATTTTCCCGTAGCGCAAACCAGTTAACTCTTTGCACCCAGGATCTAATCCAACCGCCATGGCTATATCTTTGACTTCTTGTGATTGAGTAACTGAGTCGGTATTTACTTCCCAAGTATTTAAAATTTTACCCTTTAAGGACATGACTGCTTGAAAGTTTCTATTCCTTGCTTGCTTTGCTGAGCCACCAGCTGACTCTCCTTCAACTAAAAACAGCTCTGTTTCTTCAAAATCTGATGAAACACAATCAGATAATTTTCCTGGCAATGTAATCCCTTTAGTTATTTTTTTTCTTTCAACTTTCTGACTTGCCCTTGCACGAGCTTGAGCATTTTCAATACATAAAAAAGCAATTTCTTCTGCCGCTTGGGTTTCCTGATTCAGCCAAATTGAAAATGAATCTTTTGTGATTGAAGTTGCGATGTTCTGGAAGTCTTTAGAAGATAATTTCTCTTTGGTTTGTCCAGTAAACTGTGGATCTTTTAATTTTGCAGATAAAATATACGAACAATTTTTCCAAACATCATCGGGTGTAAGTTTTACTCCCTTTGGAAGTAATTTTCTGTAATCACAAAACTCTTTTATTGCTTCTGTAATGCCTGTTCTCATACCTGAAACATGAGTGCCGCCCTGCAATGTTGGAATAAGATTCACATAACTTTCGTTTATGCTTTCCCTGTCGCCTCTTTCCCAGATCACTGCCCAAGATAAAGCAGTTTCATCATCATTAAATTCTCCGATGATTGGCTCTCCTGGAACATATGTTCCCTCTCCTAATTCAGTAGAAAGGTAATCACCTAACCCATCAACGAAACACCATTCTTCTTTATCGCCGCTAATTTCATTTTTAAACTTTATTTTTAATCCAGGACAAAGGACTGCTTTAGCTCTTAAAGAGTAAGATAAAGACTTTGCAGATATTTTTTCTGTATCAAAAAAACTTTCGTCAGGTTTGAAGGTTATTTTGGTTCCAGTATTTCTTTGGCCAACTTTATCAATTTCTTTTAGCTCCTTTTTTTTAAGACTATTCGCAAAAGATATCTCAAACTTTTTTCCATCTCTTTTAATCTCTGCTTTTAATTTTTTTGATAAGGCATTTACTACAGAGACTCCAACCCCGTGTAAGCCTCCTGAAAATGTATATTCTTTATTAGTAAACTTTGCGCCGGCGTGAAGTCTAGAAAAAATTAATTCAACTCCTGGCACCTTTTCTTCTGGGTGGATATCAACTGGCATTCCTCTTCCATCATCTTCTACGGTAACAGAGAAATCTTTGTGTAAGTTGACTGATATTTCTTTTGCAAAACCTGCTAAAGCCTCATCAACACTATTATCAATAACCTCCATGACCAGATGATTTGGACTTGCCGTATCTGTATACATTCCTGGTCTTTTTCTAACGGGCTCTAACCCCGTTAAGACTTCAATAGACTCGGAAGTATAATTTGATGCTGCCAATTTAAAGTTTCTCTAAAATATTTTCTGCACTGCTTATATCAAATGCCCCGCCTTCTTCGGCTAATAAAGAGGTAACTGTTCCATCTTCAATAATGATTGCAAACCTTGATGAAACTTTTCCAATCCCCATGACAGAAAGATCTAATTCAAGCTCGCATGCTTGTGCAAAGGCACCGTTGCCATCGGCAAGCATGGTTATTTTTCCACCAACGGATAAACTCTCTCCCCAAGCTTTCATAACAAAAGGATTGGTTACTGATACACAAATAATTTCATCAACGTTCTTGGATAGGATTTCATCAGCATTTTTTACAAATCCTGGCATCTGCTTCAAGGAACAAGTAGGAGTGAATGCTCCCGGTACACCTACAAGCACAACTTTCTTACCCGAAACATATTCCAATGAATCTATTTCATCAATGCCTTTTTCACCAACTTTAAAAAGTGATGCGCTAGGAAGTTTTTTTCCAATTTCAATCATACTGGCCTCCTACACCTCATTATATATTTTACTTCCGAGGTCTTTAAATTCTTGAGCTTTCTTTTGCATAGCCTCTTCTTGCTCTTTTTTCGCATAATCTCTTACATCTTGAGATATTTTCATCGAACAAAATTTAGGGCCACACATAGAACAAAAGTGAGCGACTTTAGCTGAGTCTTTAGGTAATGTTTCATCATGGTAGGACTTTGCTCTTTCTGGGTCTAATCCCAAATTGAATTGATCTTCCCATCTGAAATCAAATCTAGATGCCGACAATGCATTGTCTCGTATTTGCGCAGACGGAAGTCCTTTGGCTAAATCGCCTGCATGGGCAGCTATTCTATAAGCCATTAGACCTTCCTTAACATCTTCTTTATTAGGCAACCCTAAGTGTTCTTTGGGAGTTACATAGCAAAGCATGGCACAACCATACCAACCTATCATTGCTGCACCTATCGCAGATGTGATGTGGTCATATCCGGGGGCTATGTCAGTTGTCAAAGGCCCTAAAGTGTAAAAAGGGGCTTCATCACATTCTTCTAATTGAAGATCCATATTTTCTTTTATGAGCTGCATAGGAACATGTCCCGGTCCTTCAATCATAGTTTGCACGTCATGCTTCCAAGCAATCTTAGTTAATTCTCCCAAAGTTTTTAATTCTCCAAATTGTGCGTCATCATTTGCGTCTGCAACTGATCCAGGACGAAGACCATCGCCTAAAGAGAAGGTGATGTCATACTTCTTCATTATTTGGCAAATATCTTCAAAGCGAGTGTATAAGAAGTTCTCTTTATGGTGAGCCAAACACCATTTAGCCATAATAGAGCCTCCCCTTGAGACTATTCCTGTCACTCTTTCTGCCGTCAAAGGAACATATCGGAGCAAGACTCCAGCATGAATTGTAAAATAATCGACTCCTTGTTCAGCTTGCTCGATTAATGTTTCTTCAAACACTTCCCAATTTAAATCTTCGGCAACTCCATTAACTTTTTCTAAAGCCTGATAGATAGGAACGGTTCCGATTGGAACAGGAGAATTTCTGACAATCCATTCTCTAGTTTCATGGATATTTTTTCCGGTGCTTAAGTCCATCACCGTATCTCCGCCCCATCTTGTTGACCAAGTAAGTTTTTCAACCTCATCATGAATAGACGAAGAAAGTGCAGAGTTTCCTATATTGGCATTTACTTTTATCTTAAAATTTCTGCCAATAATCATCGGCTCGATTTCAGGATGATTTATGTTGGCTGGTATTACAGCTCTTCCAGACGCTACTTCCTGCCTAACGAATTCAGGCGTATACACATCAGGGATGTTTGCACCAAAATCTTCGCCCTGATGGAAATTTCCGTTCTTTAGTTTTAAGTTTTCTTCATGGTTTTGGTTTTCGCGAATGGCAATAAACTCCATTTCTTCTGTTATTACTCCTTTTTTTGCAAGAGACATTTGTGTTTCTTCAGGATGTTTTAATTTTCTAGAAGAAAGCCAACTTTCTCTCAGTTTAGGCAAGCCCTTTTCTATATCAATTTTTACCTTAGGATCTGTGTATGGTCCTGAACAATCATATAAATAAATAGGTGGGTTTTTATGTTCTCCTTCCTTGCTAATTGAATTTGTTTGAATGACTTCTCTCATTGGAACCCTTATTTCGGGTTTCGAGCCAGTTAAATAGATTTTTTTTGATGCGTTGAAGGTCTTGCTGGCGGTTTTGAGTATCTCTCCAGCTTCAGGGGTGTTTTCTAATGACTTAGAATTAATTTTTTTCATATATTTTTTAAATTTTTTAAGACAATCCTATTTTATATAGTATTTTTACCTTTAAAAAATTAATATAGTTATATTATAAATCTTTTAACAGTTTCGGGGATTAAAGTTGAATATTTTTAAGTTTTTTTTACCTGTTTTTTTTACATTTTTCTCTTTAAATATTTTTTCTGAAACTTTGACACTCGCGGAAGTCTATGAAATTGCTCTTAAAGAAGATCCACAGCTAAAAATTGCGCAAGCAACCTATAAAGCTAATAAAGAGGCTAAGGCAAAAGGAATTGCTGGTCTTTTACCAACCATCACAACGCGAGCTACAACAAATTGGAACGAATCTGAAGTAATAAAAGGTGGAAGCGTGACTTTTGATGAAGAAGGAAGCAGCGGAAATAATTCCTACTCTTATTCAGCAGATCTTGTTCAGCCAATTTTTAGATTGGATCGATGGTTTCAATTTGGTCAAGGAAGAGCAATGAGTGAGGTGGCAAAAGCTCAATTTGGTTATGCTCAACAAGAAACCATATTAAGAGTAACTGAAACATACTTTAATCTGCTGAAAGCGAAAAAAGATTTGGAAGTAGCTAAATCAGAAGAAGCGGCAATAAAAAAACAACGTGATCGCTCGAAAAGACTTTTCGAGGAAGGTGTATCTTCTGTAACAGAATTTCAGGAAGCTCAAGCCTTTTACGATCTAGCAAAGGTTTCAACCATTGCTGGGGAAGGTCAACTTGAATTTGCTAGAGAGGCGCTGATAGCAATTATAGGCGAAGCCCCTGAGCTGAAAGATTTAAATCAAGACTTCCCTATAAGTTCTCCTAATCCTAAATCACAAGAAGAATGGGTTGGAACAGCTTTGAGTAATAACTTCCTTTTAAAAGCTGCTCAAATGGCTACAACAGCTGCAAAAAGAAATGCACGCAGCAAACTTTCTAACCATCTTCCTGATGTAGATTTAGTTGGAAATATTACAAGAAATACAAATAGAACAATCTCTGGCTTTTCTGGAAACAGTTTTAGCTTTGATGAAACAGAGATAGAAAACACTAGATACAGTCTTCAGTTTTCGTGGCCCTTGATGGCTGGAGGATTAGTAAGTTCTGAAAGAAGAGAAGCGTATGCACTTTTGGAAAAAGCAAAGCAAGAAGAAATTTTAGCTGAAAGATCTACAATTAGAGATGTAAAATCAAGATACTCTTCGGTCCTAACTAACCTTGCAAATGTTAAAGCTAGAAATCAAGCATTAACTTCATCGGAATTGGCCTTAAAAGCCACTAGGTTTGGATATGAGTCAGACACAAGGAATATTGTCGATTTATTAAATGCAGAAAAAAGTTTTTTTTCAGCACAAAGAGATTTAAATTCAGCTAGATATGATTTTATTTTGTCAGAATTTGCTTTAAAAATAGCCTCAGGCTCACTCTCGCCTAGAGATGTTTATGATTTAAGTAATTTCATGACTGAATAATGCCCGAGCTTCCCGAAGTAGAAACAACTTTGAGAGGAATATCTAATGGAATTCTTCATAAAAAAATTAAATCTTTCGACTGCCGAGATAGGAGTTTAAGGTGGCCTATTCCCAAAAACATGAGTTCTTTTTTAAAAAATGAAAATTTTGAAAGCGCTTATCGAAGAGGAAAATATATTATTCTCAATTTGGCAAATAAAAAAGGTTCTGTATTAATTCATCTTGGAATGTCAGGAAAATTAAGAATTTCTCCTAATTTAAAACAACCGGTTAAACATGAACATTGGGACATCAATTTTGCTGATGGCTGGACTTTAAGATATACGGACATAAGAAAATTTGGAGCTTTACTAAAAACAAGACAAGATCCTGCAAATCATGTGTTGATCAAAAATTTAGGTCCTGAACCTCTAGGGAATGGATTCAATGGTGAATATTTATTTAAAAAATCTAGAAAAAGAACTTTGCCAATTAAGAACTTCATAATGGATTCTAAAATTGTGGTCGGGGTAGGAAATATATACGCGAACGAAGCCTTATTTATGGCTGGAATAAGGCCAACTAGAAAATCTGGCTCGATAAGTAGAGCCAAGTATGATCTGCTCAGTCGCTCAATTGTAATGACTTTAAAAGAAGCAATTGAAGCTGGAGGAACAACACTTAAAGACTATACGAATGCTAAAGAAGCTCCTGGTTATTTTAAAAAAGAATTGAAGGTTTACGATCGAGCTGGAGAACCTTGTTTAACATGTGGCAAAGCTCTCAAGGAAATTAGACAATCGAATAGACAGACCGTTTATTGCACAAATTGTCAGAGTTAACCATATTTTCTCTTTAACTCCGATAATGAAATAGGATCAACAAACTCGGAAACATCTCCGCCCATCTTGCAAATTTCTTTCACTAAGGAAGAAGAAATATAGCTGTACTGCTCTTTAGGAGTTAAAAACACACTTTCTAATTCTGGCATCATTGCTCTATTCATATTAGCTAATTGAAATTCATACTCAAAATCAGCAACGACTCTTAATCCGCGAATTAAAATTTTTGCATCATTATCTTTTGCTAAATCTACTAATAATCCAGAAAAACCAACTACTTTAACTTTGTCATTGCTTTCAAAAATCTTTTCGGCAATTTGAATTCTTTCATCTAAGGTGAAAAGTGGATTTTTTGCTTCGCTAGCTGCTATAGCAATAACTATTTCGTCAAAAAGTTTGCACGCTCTTTCAATGAGATCTACGTGTCCTTTTGTCATTGGATCAAAAGTGCCAGGATAAATTGCTCTCTGAGTCATACAAACATTATATTCTAAAAATACAGCCTAAAGTTTAGAAACCTATCTATAATTAATATCTAAAACCAAAGTATTTTTAAAATGGATGTTTGCCTCTATGAGCTTCTAAGCGAAACTAATCGACCAGAAATTGTCTACGCAAGCTCTTTAAAGGAAATAGAAAAATACGCTAAAGAAAATAACTTGGAAGTTGGCGAAGAAATTAAATCTTACTCTCCAGCAATGTTATTGAAATACTACAAATGGGTGGGATCAGGAAATAACCCTTGTGTAGTTTCCAGACCATGGAAATACAATAAATAATTAAACTTTTACTCTTAATTTATTTATTTGCTTTTTATTTGCTGACGAAACAGTAAATTTTATTTTTTCCAATTTAATCGATTCATTTACAACTGGGAACTTTCCAAATTTATTCATGACATAACCCGCAATGGTATCGAAATCTGTATCTTCAAAAGTAGTATTAAATTTCTCATTAAATTCTTCTATTTCGGTTAAACCGGAAACACTATATTCACGACTTGTGATTTGAGTGATTTTTTGATCATCTGCTTGATCGGTCTCATCTTCTATTTCCCCCACAATTTCTTCTAAAACATCCTCAATTGTCACTAAGCCACTTACCTCACCAAATTCATCCACTACCAAAGCCATGTGACTTCTATTTGACTTAAATTCTTCTAAAAGAATATTTATTTTTTTACTTTCTGGTATGTGTTTTACTGGTCTGATAATTTTAGTTAATTCAAATTCCTGACTATCAAACTCATCTTTTATAAGTCCAGGAGCGAATTTTAAGAGATCTTTCGCAAGTAAAATGCCAACTATGCTATTTTTGGCTTCGTCTAAAACTGGAAATCTTGAATGAGAAGATTCAACGACTTTTTTTAATAAAATGTCTAAAGAGTCATTGTCATTTATTAAAATCATTTGGGATCTTGGCACCATTACGTCCCTAACAGGAATGGAAGAGAACTCAATTGTTTCCTCAATCATACCCAAGATACCTTTATCAATGACATTGTTTTCTTCTGCATCTCTAAGCACAGAAGTAAGTTCTTCTTGGTCCAAAGGTTTGTATGAGAGCTTGATATAAAGCTCTCTAAAATAATTTTTGATTTTTTTTACTAAGCCCAACTTTATTTCAGATTGAGCCTCTGTACTTGGAGGTTCTTCTCTCATTAACTAATAAGGTTCTCCCGCTGATATGGTATCCATTATATTTTTTTCGATATTTTCCATTTTTATTCTTTCATGCTTTGCTTCATGATTAAAGTTCAAAAGATGTAAGAAGCCGTGAATTATCATATGTTTTAGTCTATTTTCAAAGTCTTTTGAATATTCTTTGGCCTCTTTTTTGATGATTTCAATACATAAAACTATATCGCCAATCAAAAGGTTCTTTGTTAATAGTTCATCAACGCCAAATGATAAAACATTGGTCGCTTCATCTTTTCCTCTATATTTTTTATTGAGAAGTTTAATTTCTTTCTCTGAAACACAAGAAATACTCAACTCTTTGTCTGTAAATTCTTCTTGTTTAAAGCCTGCCTCTTCAATTGTCTTATTCAAAATAGTTGCAACTTGATTTTTAGTGATTGATGACGATGAATTTTCAAAACTATTAAGAAATACTTTCATCACCAAGAATTTTTTTCATAAGCTTCGATAATCTTTTGTACTAGGCCATGTCTTACAACATCTTCTGGATGAAAGTAAAAAAATGAAATTCCTTTTTCCTTTTCCAAAACCTTAATTGCATCAGATAAACCCGATGTGGAGCCTTTTGGGAGATCAGTTTGCGTAATATCTCCTGTTACTACTGCTGTTGAACCAAATCCTATTCTGGTAAGAAACATTTTCATTTGAGCGGGTGTACAATTTTGTGCTTCATCAAGGATTAAGAAAGCGTCATTCAGAGTTCGACCTCTCATATAGGCTAACGGTGCTACTTCAATTTTTCCGTTCTCTACCAATCGGTTCACTTTTTCGATACCCATCATCTCGTAAAGAGCATCGTATAAAGGTCGCAAATAAGGATCGATTTTTTCAGAAAGATCCCCGGGTAAAAAACCTAAATGTTCTCCTGCTTCAACTGCTGGTCTAGTTAAAATTATTTTGTTTACTTTGTCCTCCATGAATTGATTTACAGCTGCTGCAACAGCTAAGTAAGTTTTCCCAGTACCTGCAGGACCGATTCCAAATGCGATATCTTTTTCATAAATGGAGGAAAGAAATTCTACTTGTGACTTATTTCTGGGAGAAACGTAAAGTTTGGGAGTCTGAATAGTTAAATCTTTTTCTTTTTTTAATTCAAAAATTTGACCATTGTTATCTTTGGTAGCTCCATTTAATGCCCGTCTGATGGAAAAGTGTACTTCATCAGCACTCACCGAATCTCTAGATTTGGCTAACGTAGCTAAATCTTCAATTATTAATCTACTTTTTATGACGTTATTCTTTTCTCCTGAAATAGAAAAGCTATTTCCTCTACTTTTAATTTTTACTTCGAGAGATTGTTCAATTTGATTTAGATTTGTGTTTACTGGTCCACAAAGCAAAGAAAGGTTTTCAGATTCTATGGCGGGAAGTTTAAATTTTAGTTTTGGCATAAATTAGTTTCAGTTTTTATCTTACCTCTCAAACAGTTGGTTAATTGATCGACTATTTCAATATCTACGAATTCTCCTATCAATTTAGCACTTGAAGGGAAGTTCACAACTCTATTATTTTCAGTTCTTGCTTGCAATTCACCAGGATTTTTTTTAGAAATTCCGGTTACTAAACATCTTTCTATTGTGCCAACCATTTTTCTACCGATATTAAATGCATGATAATTGAGTCGGTTTTGTAAGATTGCTAACCTTTCTTTTTTTTCTTCTGGACTAACGTTATCCTCCATCTCAGCTGCAGGCGTATTTGGCCTTGGGCTATAAATAAAACTAAACGACTCATCGTATTTAATTTCGTCTATAACAGATAAAGTATCTTCGAAATCCTGCTGAGATTCATTAGGAAAGCCTACGATAAAATCAGAAGATAAACTTATATTAGGTCTATTTTTTTTCAATTTGAAGACTAAATCTAGATACTTTTCAACAGTATATCTTCGTCTCATTAACTTAAGAATTCGATTCGAGCCGCTTTGAATTGGTAAATGCACGTGACTTACTAGTTCTGGCAAGTGTGCATATAGTTCTACCAAATCGTCACGAAACTCAAATGGGTGGCTTGTGGTATATCTTATTCGGTCAATACCATCGATTTTTGCTGTTCTTTCAATCAAAAAAGCTAAGGATTTTTTTTCTCCACCTTCTATTCCTTTGTAGTTGTTTACATTTTGACCTAGCAGATTGATCTCTCTTACACCTTGATCAGCTAGGTTTTTAATTTCTTCGATAATATCTTGAACCGGCCTACTTACCTCATGACCCCTTGTATGAGGAACCACACAAAAGGAGCAGTATTTATTACAGCCTTCCGCTATAGAAACAAAAGCAGTTGGTTCATCTGTTTTTGTATCAGGAAGATGGTCAAATTTTTCTATTTTTGGAAATGATATATCTATTTGATTTTTTTCTTCCTTCACTGCATTTCTGTACATGTTGGGAAGTCTATGCAAGGTTTGTGGCCCAAACACTATATCGACGGCGGGTGCTCTCTTAGTAATTTGTTGACCTTCTTGACTAGCCACACAACCGCCAATGGCAATTTTCAAATCAGGATTTTTCTCTTTCAATTTTTTCCACCTGCCTACTTGGTGAAATACTCTTTCTTGAGCTTTTTCTCTTATCGAACAAGTGTTTAATACCAAAAGATCTGCTTCGTCTTGATTTGTGGTCTGAATAAATTTTTCTTCCAAAGACAACATATCCAGCATTTTTTCTGAATCATATTCGTTCATTTGACAGCCATGTGTCTTTATAAAAACTTTTTTCATTTTCTAAAATTAGAGAGCCGAATTATAAAGAATATCCAGATATTAGCTAGATTGAGCAAAGATTGTATCCCTATAAAATCTCAATTCGTTAATGGATTCATAAACATCAGCTTCTGCCCTGTGAGCAGCATTTTTCTGAGCATGTTGAATATTTATATCAGGTCTCCATCTTTTTGTTAGTTCTTTAACCGAGCTAACATCTATACAACGATAATGAAAATAGTCTTCAAGCTCTGGCATGTAAAGACTCAGAAATTTTCTATCGTGCCAGACAGTATTTCCACATAGCGGTGATTCATTTTTGCCGACATGTTGCTTTATGAACTCTAAAGTTCTTTGCTCGGCCTCTTGTTCAGAGATCTTGCTTGCCAAAACTTCATCAATCAGGCCTGAAGATGAGTGATGTTCTTGATTCCACTCGTCCATTCCATCTATCAATTCTTTTGATTGAGAAATAACCATTCCTGGGCCCTCAATTATTTCGGTGAGATCTTCGTTAGTTATGCAAGTGTAAATCTCAATGATTCTTTCAGCATTCGGATCTAAGCCCGTCATTTCTAAATCTAGCCAGATTAATTTTTTTTCCATGTGTTTACTTTACAATACTACTATCTAAAAAAATATTATGAACGACAAAAGTGAAAAAGAA